>ERZ1023834.12-NODE-12-length-103249-cov-108.800764_pt1 | contig 103249 bp, 102 predicted proteins | sample MGYA00380382_ERZ1023834 | MGnify/ENA primary metagenome ERZ1023834 (study PRJEB33179, sample SAMN07449066) | human gut metagenome | biome: Human-gut; feature: Human associated habitat; material: Faeces | host: Homo sapiens | place: India:Kasaragod | collected... | reverse complement strand
GAGTATTAATAACTTATTTAATAATCGTCTCGTTTTAACGGGACACTAGTGACAATAGATTTGATAGATCCTTCTTATTTTGATAGTCATCATAACATTATCTCATTGTTTTTGGCTAAACTTTATGCTAAATATAAGTCGAAAGTTAAAAATGATGAGAAAATTAATGAAAATCTCAAAATTTCTTTTCTGAATGCTCTAACAACTGCTCAAAATCATGCAAAAATGTTGTTGGAAAAATCCGATTCATTAGACATGAACGTCATTGAGCAATTAGAAAATTTATCAGCTGCTGTAGATTTGAAGGAGGATTTAAAAAAGTTGGTTGACGCTTATTTTGATTGTTTTGGATTGAAAGACTCAATTCTATTGTTAAGAATAGATGATATAGATTTGAATGCTAAAGAGGGAAATATCATGGCTGAGCATATACGTAAGTATTTCATCCAGTCTAATATTCTCGTTCTTATGGCATTGAAACTAGATCAGTTGGAAATCATAAAGAAAAACGAGTATGCAGACTTGTTCAAATTGCATAATGATGAAGAGCTTATCGGCAATATGGTTGAAAGATATTTAGCCAAGTTGTTTCCTCAAAATCAGCGTATCTATCTGCCTGATATAGATGATATATTGGAAAAAACTTTAACCATAAAGACTAAGGATAAAATGATGGAATGTCCATCTGTTCGTCAGATGGTACCTCAATTGATTTTCCAAAAGACACGCTATTTGTTTTACAATTCTCCATCTCATGTTAGTTTTATAGTACCTCGCAATTTAAGAGATTTAAGACAATTGATAAAGATGCTATGGAACATGCCTGATTATCAAGAGAAGATAGAAAATAATCTTGTCATAACAAAGGCCGGATCTTATAACCAAGTAGTGTTTAAGGAGTATTTGAAAAATACATGGATTAAGAATAATCTGAGTCTTACAGACCAAAAGTTTGCTCATCATCTTTTATCCGTGACAGAAAATATTCTCTTGAATGATTATATTGTAAAATCTTTAAGTGGAGTTATATGGCCAAAAGAAGTGGCTTTTGACAAAGAATTATTTAAAGACATTCTTGCAGAGAAGAATTTAACCTATAACATTTCTACTGGTGATGTGTTGGCTTTAATTTCATATTTGCGTCAGAAAAATCTTGATTTAGAAAAGCAAAAGCTATTGTTCTTTATTACTGCTGTTTATTCTATTCGTTTGTATGAAGCATACAATGTGGTAACGGAAGTTTTGAAACTACCTTCTAAACAAAAAGATGAGTCGGAGGATGGAAAAGATACAGATAAAGAAATCTTTAGCGTTGCTCAATATCAATCATTAAACGATTATGAGAAATATTTACTAGGCTATGTTTTCAATGTCTCAATTAATCATTTCTTTAGTAAGCCCTATCTAGAACATAGTAATAAAATTCAAGGTGCTAAATTGCAGGAGCTAATGCAAGGGTGTTTGTGTAATATTGAAGAGGCTAAGACTAGCAATAAGCTACGTTTGATAGAGTTCTTTATGTTAGCTACTTCACATGCAGTAGCGTTGGATAATAATTTCAGGTCAAATACTGTTATGGCTTTTGATGCGCCTATAATCATCGGTAAAGATAATATGCTATGTTATGATTTAGGAGCTTTCTTCTTTAATCTAACACGCATCGAGAAATGCTATATGCGTTTCAAGGGATTGGCTAAAAGTGGTGAAAAAGACATTGTTGATTTTATTTTAGAATCAGATTCGGGAACCTTATTTTCTGATTTCATGAATATTGCTAAGAGAAAGCAATGTAGTATACCATGCCCAAATCCCTGTAATGAACAACGTGATGGAGAAGGTTGTTCGCATTATGATGCAAATTGGTTGTCCTGTTGTGCTTTTAGAAATACAGAGATATTGCTCGATTTTATAGAAAGCATTTCTCAAGCTAACTTGGATTATTCAAATTCTGATAGATTGACACTGGCAGCTTTCTTCAAGAAGTGCTCGGAATATAAAATCGATACTTATGAGAAAGAAACTGGCTCTAATGGACATCATAAAATTTCTTTTGTGTTTTTGGAGAAAATTAGCGAACTGCTAAAAGACAACAGTATTGATTCGGACTTTTGTGCCATATTTGGACGAGAGTCTACATCTTCATCGGATTCTGCGGAAAGTAGTTCGCTAGATACGAAGCATTCATAATATATATAATTATGGAGACTCTTAATCAAGTATTGAAGGTCTTATTTGAGGAAACGAGGAGTGAGGATGTCATAGATGCCTATTTGGATAAAAGAGTCAAATATGTAGGCATTGGGCGTTTTGTTGATGAAAGAATCTTTTGTCAGCAAATGGTTCGGGTGAATATGGCACATACTTTAGATCAAGCAGAAGTCCTTTATCATGTTCTTTCTGATAAATGGTCTAAGGAGGATACATGCGTGCATGAGTTGTTGTATTGCAAGGAATCTAATGTCTTTAATGTACTATTGCATTTTAGCCACAACAAAGTGTATCTCAAGCATCATCTGCCGATATGCAAGTATCAAGAGCTGTTTTCTTGGCATGAGGTAACTCGTGATTTTGGAGAAGATCTTTTGATTACATCATATTTGGCAGCTTATGATTTGAAAAACCAACAAAAAACAAATCACTTTGATTGGGCTCCTTATATTGGGCATGATTCTACAGAGCTAAATCAAATGTTTAGGCATGAGATGATGGATTTACACGCCCATCTTAATGGCTCTTCTTTGAATTTTGAACTCAACTGGATGAACTTGATGAATCATATATGTGGGCATGAAGTTAATTTTGCAAAGCTAGATTCTTTAAGACTCTCTTTTGATGCAAATTATCGTTTTAATCATAATTCAAAGTCTCTTTATATGAAGGTTATGATGGCTGCCGCAATAAGGGTATATCTTTATGTGGATATTATTAACGATAATAAGACAGAGAAAATTAGTCTGTTGTCTAATATCTCAGACATTCTATCTAGTGGTAGCTTAATTCAGACATTGATGTATGAGCAAGAAATTCAAAATGCCATAGATATTGTGAGCCAACAATATGGGCGTAGATATGAGGATAAATTAAGTTCGGTGAAGTATATTCCAGATTATGCTATTACTGGTAAAGATGATAATCTCTTTTCGGTTTTGGGAGGTGAAAGAAAATTCATGTATCGAATCTTTCGTAAGATTTATTCTGGTGAGTATTATCTTGACAGAAAGACATCTTTGTTTTACATTTATCTCTTGATAAAAGAGGAACTGAGAAAAGAATTGGTACAAATCAATACCGTAAATGGTTTTGCGAATTTTTCTTTATATCAAGATCGAAAAGATCAATTTCTTTATACTGGGCAATCTCTTTATGAGCGATTGTTGTCTCAAATGGCTGTTGGTTCCTTTATGTCTGATTCTACAAAGAAAAGATACATGGAGGTGCGAATTGCTCCAAAGAAAACCATGGTGCAAGATTATCTAGCCATCAAGAAAAAGGATTCTTTTATAACCGATAAGGTGTTTGATGGAAATCATGCTATCGATACAGCAAAATTCTATTACATCTTTCATTTCATCAAGAAAAATGAAAAATGTGATGTCTGCGATAATGGAGAAGCAACACTGTTTGGGTTGCAGCCAAGACATGTTCATTTGCGTCAGGAGGTAGCCACACAAGCCAAGGCTATTTATGCACTTAGAAATCATAGTCCTTTTGTACGGAAACGATTGGTTGGCATCGATGCTGCAAATTCAGAGATATTCTGTCGTCCCGAGGTGTTTGCGCAAGCATTTAGATACTTGGGTTTGAATTCTGCAAAGCAAGTCAATGATGATACATCTAATAATGATTTGGGCTTGACATACCATGTTGGTGAGGATTTCTATGATATTGTGGATGGGATAAGGGCTGTAGATGAAGTCTTAAAGTTCATGCACTTCCGTAATGGGGCAAGACTTGGACATGCTTTGGTGTTGGGTACAGATGCTAATTCTTATTATCAGAAGCGAAATTTTAGGATTAATGCTACCAAGCAAGTTCTCCTAGATAATGTGGCTTGGTTATATGTACAAGGTGCAAGATTGGGTGCCTCTAATAAGGTTTTGTCATACTTGAAAGAACTATATCATTTGTATTTTATGCAGGTCTTTTTCAATGCAATACACGAGGATGTAGATATTTTTACTTATTACCAGTCATGGTTGTTGAGAGGTGATGATCCTGCTATTTATCATTTGGATGCCCATAATGGTAAAATCGCACTAGAAAGAGATGCTTCGAAAGAGTATATGGATTGTTGGTTTTCTGTAGCTCAAAATCATGGTATAGAAATTGATGATGCTCATGGTAATTCTGATGCTCTATATTTATTTTACCTTTATCATTATCATAAGCAGGTACGAAAGGTTGGTAGTGAGGGTGAAGTGCTGAGGATAAAACCTCAGTATCGTGATGATTTTATATCATTGATTACTCAAGTTCAAGAACAGTTCTTATGCAAATTGGAGCATTTGCATGTATCAATCGAATGCAATCCTTCTTCCAATTTCAAGATAGGAGAAATGGAACGTTATGATCAACATCCAATTGTTAAGTTTTATAATCGTGGTTTAAATACTCTATACCCTCATCATGATATTTGTGTATCTATTAATACCGATGATGCAGGTGTCTTTGCCACTTCTTTGGAGCGGGAATATTCTTTGATGGCTTTAGCAATGGAGAAAGAGGAGACAAATGACAACTCTCCTCGTTCTGTGATGGAATGGTTGAATTCTATAAGAAGAATGACAAAAGAACAATGTTTTTGTCAACATGATGACTAAAAGGCAGGTATAACAGATGGAAAATAGTGTTCAAGGTATTATAGATAAATTGTCAGAGGGATTGAACTTCTTTGATTTCTCTTACTTTATTTCTGGTTTTGCTACTTATTGTTCAATCGTATACTTCGTACAGGAAGGATTCTATAAAACGATAGAGCTTCCTCTTTGGGAACTGATAGTTTTTTCATTGGTCTTAATATACATAAGTGGCTTATTGTCATTTTCTATAGGTAAGAGGTTACGGACGTTCTGTGTATTTGATAGTGAGGGAGAACCAAGAAAATACTTTAAGAAAAGAGGAGTGAAATCTTTTAAAAAACTCTTTGAGTCTGCATTAAGGGAATTTCAGATTACAGAAATACTACCTACTGGTAGAAAAGCTTATAGCATGATGTGGTTAGTGATTAAACAAAAAGATATACATGGAAAGTTTTATCCATATTTATTTCGTCAATGGGTGATGCAGGCTGTATATGAAGGCCTGATTTTCACCTCCTTGTTGACATTTGTCTTTTCTGTAATTTTGTGCTGGTTTGATGACTCTAATATTTGCTTGCATGCAATGCTTGCGTTCTTTTGTGTGATTTCAATGAAAGTTTGTGCAAGAGAGGCAAGGAAAAGTGTAGAAAATCAGATTTTAGAAGTCGTTATTGCATACAAAAAACTAGGAGAATAGAATAATGAAGAATATCATAGCTATCATATGGGATTTTGACAAAACTCTTATCGATGGGTATATGCAGGATCCGATTTTTAAAGACTATAATGTCAATCCCCATGAGTTTTGGACTGAGGTAAATGCTTTGCCTAAGAAATATAAGGAGGAGCAGCATGTGAAGGTGAATCCTGATACCATTTATCTCAATCAGTTTATCAGATATGCCCAATCTGGTAAATTTGACGGATTGAATAATGCCAAGCTGAAGAGTTATGGCTCACGACAGAACTTCTATGCAGGCATACCTGAGATATTCAAGCATACGAAGGAGATGTTGAAAAATGACCCTGTATGTGAGGAGTATAATATTAAGGTAGAGCATTACATTGTGAGTACAGGCTTTGCTGAGGTGATTCGAGGCACGGAGTTGATGAATTATGTGGAGAATATTTGGGGATGTGAATTAATCGAAGATGAAGAGCATAAGATTATCAATGAGATTGGTTTTACCATGGATAACTCCACTAAGACAAAAGCAATCTTTGAGATTAACAAGGGTGTAAACAAGGAGAAGGATATTACTGTAAATTCTAAGCTTCCAGATGAGTTGCGCCGTGTTGATTTCCACAATATGATATACATAGCAGATGGTCCTAGCGATATTCCTGCTTTCTCTGTAGTAAAAGGAAGGGGTGGAGCAACTGCCATTTATCCTAAAGGAGATGAGAGGGCTTTTGCACAAGTAGAGAAACTTCGTGAAGATGACCGAATTGACATGTTTGCTGAGGCTGACTATAGCGAAGGAACTACAGCCTATATGTGGATATGCAATAAGGTCAGAGAGTTTGCGGATAATATCAAGAAGCAAGAACAAAGTAAACGCAGTGGAAATTATTCAATTCCGACACATTTAGTATAAAAAGTTAGTTTATGAGTGAGCATGAATATAATGAACTTTTCCGAGCCATAGGCAAGGAAGCATTCGCCAATATGATAAAGGCTGATATACGCAGTAGGTTCTCTGAGCCTTATGCCAGTATGTATTGCCAGCAATTTGATAATTTCAAAAACGTTGCAGATTTCTTCGAATTTGCAGCAAAGCTAATGAGGAGATAACATTTATGAAAGGTATGGTATTAGTAGGTAGTACCGCTTCAATAATGCTCCATTCTATATCAAAGTTGATTTGTATAGGAAAGGAGAGTTATAGACAGCCCACCCCAGGTGTCCCATCCCGCAAAACATGGCGGAGACCTTAGATGGTCCGCCACTCTTATTGTGCAGCGGTTCTGTGCACATCAAGTAGGTTACATCTTTTCTTCAAGAAACGGGCTCCTGCCACCAATAAAGGGGAACGGAAAGTTGTTGTAAAGATTTCGGTATGTGTTAGGTAACAATTGATAATTATATTTCATATGAAAGAGAATATACGTGAAATCTTAGGCTTGCCAATCACGACATTATATGATTATTGGACTCATTATTGGAGAAGCTTAATTTCTCAGCTTCAGTCTAAATCTAACATAGATGTTGCACTCGACAGTCCTAGATATGTACTTGAAGATATCATTTTGGAAATAAAGGGTAATAGGTTGAAAAACCAAGATAATGCCAAATACTTTCTCTTTCGTTTATCAGAATTTGACAAAAATGATAGGGCATTTACAGGCTTATGTCATCCAATAATTTCTACTATCTTAGCTTCTCAGCTATCAGAACAAAGTTGTGATATCGTATTGAATTTATGCAATAAAGCATTAGATATATTAGATAATAGTAGTTATCATGATTCTTTATTAGAAGAATTAGCGCGAATTTTGAATTCTGATACAGGCTTAACTAGTGAAAACAAGTCTTCTTTGATATATGTAACAAAGTTGATAGTATCTGAATTTATAGCTAAAGGTTATGAATTGGAAGATATAGATTCTTTGCCTTTAGCTGTTCCAAATGTATTTCTTGGATGTGGGGGAACAGTACTGCATGTGCCAAATGAATATAAAGGTATGAATATAAATGATTTCGAATCTGAAGAATTGTATCATGAAGCTGTTTCTGATTATATTCAACACCGTTCCATAAAGGAAAAACTTGAAAGTTTATATGAACACTTTCATCGTACGGAGGAAGATGCTATCGCATTGATGAGATTAAGTAATATTAAAGGTGATATTAATGTACAGATTGGTGATGTTTGTATCTATTCACCACGTTCAAGGAAATATATCTCAGACAAAGACAGTCTATCAAAGATTGAAGAAGTAGATCCTGAATATAAATATTTAAATGCAGCAGTGCCGATTAAGCATTTAGCACTTAATTCTTCCAAGAATAGATCCAAGGAGAAATTACTAAAAATCTTGGATTTTATCAATTTGGGATTGAACAAGAAAAATCCTGTTGGTATCATGCAAAATGAGTTTGTGTTGATTAAAGAAGGAAAAGAGATAGGACAGTCTACATGTATGGAGGGTAATGATCCTCGATATGCTGATCGTCAGCCGGAATTTTCCTATTTAGAATCATTTGATGCAGAACAATCTAAAGCAGATTTGGAATGGATAGCAAGTCATTTTGTAAGTTTTGATATGAATAAGAATATTCAAATTCAAAATTCCATGCATTGGCTTTATAAGGCAAATCAGTCTGAAAAAAATGAAGATATTTTATTATTTAGTTGGTTTTCTTTAGAGAGTCTTTTGAAAATTGATGATGCTTCAAGACAGATGATTGTCATAAAGGGTAAAAACTTAAAAGGAGTTCTATCTGTAATTCAAGAAATAGTATGTTACATTATGCTCAAACACACATTTCATAATAAGATATGGGATGTTTATGAAAAGCAAATCTATTTTTATAAGAATCATGACAATTATTATGATGTACCAGAAAATATAGCTCATTCAGCTGCTATTGATTTGGAGGAAGGCGAAAAATATAGAATAAAGGATTTCTTTGAACATTTGAATGTTTTACTGCATTCCCTTAATGATGAAATAGAAAAAGATAAGCTCAAAGAGGTATATGAATTTTATAGTGGGATAGATTCAATTAATAAATATTTCGACAGTTTGAAAAATGATTTATTGATGATTTATCGACTTCGCAATTTGATGGTTCATAATGCTATGATTCAGTCTATAGGATTAGACAATTATGCAAAGAAAATAAATTATATAGCATGTGTTGTATTGCGGCATTTTTTAACGTATTTCAAAAATCATCCAGAATCTACTATTTTTGACTTTATGGTTGAAACTGTAGCTTCAGGAAAGGTTTTTATGGATAATTATGAATATGAATTGAAAAAGAAATTTGGTAAACTTTAAAACTATTTACTAAAGTAGTTTTAAGAGAATAATATATAGCAGGTTAAATTCCAGAAACTTATTTGTTAAGCTACTTTACGGCTTTCATTAGGGAGTCTGCCTTTTAAAATAAAAAGATTGAAAAATAACAACACAAATTATAATTATGGCTGGCGGCGTAGGTAGCCGCTTTTGACCAATGTCAACCCCCGATTACCCAAAGCAGTTCATAGATGTGATGGGTGTCGGCCGTTCCCTCATTCAATTGACTGTAGATAGATTGAAGCCAATCTGTCCTGTCGAGAATATGTGGGTAGTGACAAACGAGAAATACATAAGCATAGTCAAGGAGCAAATCCCGATATGCCAGAAGATACCAAATAGCATATGAGTACGACACAAAATAGGAAAATATCTTCATACAAGGAAAAAATAACTTTTTGGATAGGAGTTATAACTTTTCTAGTTCTTCTTTTAGGATTCGCTTACGCTGCTGGTAGATGGACTGCTGGAAGAGAGAATAAAGAAGAAATTATTTTGTTAAATCAAAAACATAATAAAGAACTTACTGATTTGAGAATTGATTTCAATAATCAGATAATGGAACAGAAGGCAATTAATCGAGAATTGCAGGATAAACTAAACGATAGAGCAAAGAAAGGAGGTTCTAATGAATAATAATAGGTTATTAAAATTAGCTTTCTTATGGCTTATTGCTGTATTGTTGCTTCTTACTTATTTGTTTTATGATGCGACAGAGCAAATTTCAATTCTCGATAGTCAGATAGAGCAACGTGATTCTTTAATTAAAGAATTGTCTACTAGCAATGATTTAATAAAAGAATATTTCGATGTTAAGTATGATTCTGTAAAAAAAGAAAAAATTTATGTCTTAAAGGATTCAAAGAAAACAAAAGTTGAAGTTGAAAAATGGAAGGCAATACATGATGTGGAGTATATAAAAAGTGAGGATAGGTTTTACAAAAACGGCAAACGAATATCTTCCGATAGTTTGATAAAAGAGTATAATAATCTTAGTCAAAGAAACACAGATGATTGGAAGAAACTTGTAGAAAGATACAATTTATTAGTTCATGATTACAATAAATTGGGTTTGAAACTTTCTAAAATAGAAGATAGTTTATGGGTAAAAAACCTTTTATTGAAAAATATAGAGAAGTATTATAAAATCCAATATAACTATGGCTATAAGGGTAATCAGGTTATTACTAATTTAAGCTCTGAAAAATTGGATTCAGCATTAATGCTTTTAGATATATATCGTGATAAATTGAAATATAATCCTCAAAAAAAACAATGGACCATTAAACGGTAGGTTATGAAGTTTAAAATAATGAATTCAAGTTATTATAACTTTATGAAAGGCGGTCCCATCCCGCACAATCTGGCGAGGGCTTTGATGCCCCGTCAACCTTATAGCGTAGCGGTTCTGAGCACCGGAGGGCGGTTACATCCCCGCTTCCTGAGGAAGAGGGGCTTGGGGAGAAAGTGGAGCTCTCCTTGCAGGAGAGACGGAGAGGTAGAAAAAAGCCTTTATCAACAAGGAAGGACGGGATGATATGCATGCAAAGCCATTTTGACAATCATGTGATGTAATCAGAATGAATACAACGAACAAAGGGGAACGACCAAAGACTGGTTGTTTCCCTTTGTTCGTTTAGAGGCAATTGTATCAGGCGTATCTGTCATCATCACAAAGGTTGCAACCAAACGAAAGATGGAGAAGGCACCACGCAAATCTATCTCAATTCTATCAAAAGCTCAGAAGTAGATGATGCCAACGCCAAAATACTGGCAGTCCTATAAGCCACAAAAAAGAATAAAAAGAGGAATTTTGTAAAATGAACCAAAATGAACCATTTTTCCTGAATCTTTACATGAGAGATACAGAAAAACCGAAAACTTTCGTTCAATCAACGACTTAGGAAATTATGTACGAAAAGAATAGTAAAATAATGTTGATTTTCGTAGAATGATATTAATTTTTTAACACGCATAATTTGCTAGTTTCCAACAATTTTCGTATTTTTGCAAGGAGATTCTGTGTCTCTTATATCGAGATTCAGATGAACGTCATCAAAAAACGAACTTGATTCGCATGATGAAAGAGACAAATATACACTCACAGGTTACGTCCACTATTGCAGGGGACGACGGCGAAGCCATGGCAAAAAGTGAAGGATATGTAGCTGAAAATGTTTTTCATGTCCCTAATCCCATGTAATTATAACTCGAACAAAAAGGTGAATGTCAAGGCTGCCTAATTGGTAGCTTTGGCAATACCAATTAATAATATGTTTTTTTGAAAAATGTTGGATGTGCTAACTACTGAAAATCAGTAGTTACGTTCTAACGGTGATTTACAATTAATATATTGTATTATGGCAAATCCGAAATTAGATTTTTTCCGTTTCAAGTTGAAACATAAGTCTGGTGCAAACAAGACTTTTAGAGAATTCATGTTGGAATCTGGCAAATGTACGAACAGAGATTCTGATTCAAAAATATTTGGCAAGTTGTTTGAATATTTTATGAATGAGTTGAAAAATGATTTTGCCAAAAACGATTCTATAAAGAAAGTCATGACCTTGATTAGTAACAAAGGAAGGCGCATTATCAATAAACATTGGGATGAACGTCCGAAGCCTGATCTTGCAAAAAATATCATTGCAGGGGTTGTTAATGGAGGTACATACGGAAAAAACCGAATCGTGACAAAATTAAGCAAGAAAGACGAGACCAATAACTTGACGGCAGATTAGCCAGTATTGCAGTATTACTATATTTTCTTGTACCTTCCTGTTGACCATAATGAAGGCTTTATGATGATACATACTGATAGCGCGGAAGAATCAATTTCAAATTTTGCAAGAAATTATATTGCCAAGTTGTTCAGTATAGGTGATTATCAAAAGCCGACAATGAGAATTTTTGCTCCAAAGAACTTTCAAGATGAATATAGACAAGGCGCAGTAGTGAAAAGTATGTCTTTTCAGACAACATACGTAGACAATCAAATCGAGGATGATGATCCTATTAAAAATGTAATGGGCGATTATGAAGTCAAAATAAACATAACTCCAAAAGGTGAAGGAGATAAAGGCTTGGATGTAATGGAAAGCATAAGAAATTACATCAAACAGCGTTTCTTCGGGGCTGAAAATTACAAAAAGCAATTAGAGGAATTCGATAAATGTACTGTCAAAACAGAAAATAAAAACACCAAATCACGGAAGACTTTTGATTGGAATCTGAGAGATTCAGAACTTACTCCTGTTGTATATCTTGATGGTAAGGTTGCAATCAATGAAGATGGTACAGTTAATCTTGTAGCTTTAGATACTTATTGCAAAGGTTTGTTTGAATCTGTTATTATAAAAGAGTTGAGGCCTGATTTGTATGTTGAAGGAATGGCTTAAAGCAATGATGATATTTCTAAAGAATGGTCATCATGTCATTACAAGAGATGTCAATAACCAAAAATTTTCTACGAGGTCAATTTGGGGGTTCTATTGGCTGTTTTTAGGGTTGTCACTAATGGTAGTATTAAGTCTGCCTCAAGGAATAAGTGACAACTTCATAGATTATATAAAGGACATATTTGCTATCTTTATAGGATTTTTTGTTACAGCTTTAACTCTCATTTATGATAAGTTAAATTTGACGAAGCTCCCTACAAAAGATGCTAAAAATAGAATGCCTGTGAATAAAAGACCTTCCTCAGTAGATATTATAAGATTGAAGCAGGAACACAATTATGTGATACGCTTTTTTTATTCAATAGGATTTAATATTCTTTTTGCAACGATAACGTTGCTATTGCTCATTCCGAATATCTTTTGGAAAGATTTCTTTTCTCTGGATATTTCTGAGTACGGATTTGTTCACAAAATAAAAGATGTAGACTGTGAGTCTTTATTGTTGGGTGGACATATCGTATTGCTTTTTGTTTATAGGCTAGTAGTTATACTGTTAATTGTAAATGTGTTTTTCTATACAGTATATATGATAACAAGTTTACTACAAGTATTGATTTTAAAGAAAAAAATATAAAAATGGATTTCAAGGAAGCATATATAGACAAAATGATTTGTCACCATTTTAGTTTTGATAGACAAAATTGTATAGTTAATCGTCAAGAAATGAATATGAGTAAATTAGAGCAAGATTCTCTGAAGGATTTCTTTATAAAACCATTTTCCAAAGAGAAGAATGAGTATACTTTTGTTCATACTATAGATTTAAAATACAATGTTGTTTACAATACCGTTGTTGACATTTATCATGGTGTCGATTTTGTTGAAAGTTCAATATCGTTATTTAAACATTTGGACAGTGTTTCAACTGCACCAACGATAAAAGATGGCGATATATTTATTATAAAAGTTGCTGATATAATAGTTGGTGATACATATTGTGATGCCGTTGGTGTTTTCAAGATAGAAACTAAAAAAGAATTTATAGAAACATACATTGACTCACAAGGAAATCTCAATATATCTGTAAAAACTGGCTATACCCCGCAAAAGATTGATAAAGCTTGCATGGTTGTGTTTACAGACAATATGCCTATTGGACTTATCATAGACAAAAGCAAAGACTCCAAATTTTGGCGTCAGGATTTCTTAGGTATGGAAACCAGAACGACTCCATATAGTCAGTCTAAGACATTGATGAATTTAATGGAGGGATTTGTAAAGGATAAACTGACCAAGAATTCAAAGGTCTCAAAGTCGGAACAAATAGACATTGTAAACAAGTATGCAGATGTCGTTTCTAAATCAGATACAGTAAATATAACGAATTTGGAATCTGAAGTATTTCAGAGCCAAGAAATTTTGGATATGTTTGAGGAATATCGAAAGATATACGAGGAGCGTGAAGGTATCAAGTTTACAGAAAAAATTGCTATAGATAAAAAAGCATTAAATGTTAGCAAAAAGATTCGTAAGATAAAGCTAGACGATACAGTAGAGCTATATTTGATGAAAACAGGAACTTTCATAGAAAGAGGTTATGATGATGACAGAGGTCAAAATTTCTATAAATTATATTTCAATAAGGAAAAGTAATCATGTTTGATATTCTCTCTTTCTTTACCGAAGACACCACGTCATATGCAGCAAAGAGTATTGTGATGTATGTGTTTGATGAGACAAGAACCGATGAGTTTATAAAAGGCTCATTGGATTCTTATCGTCGGGCGTATATCTCAGATGAGGATTTGGAGGAGATTGTGACCGAAATGGGAACAACGAGAAATGAAGAAATCAAAGAGGTTCTTCCTACAGAACCTATCATCCAGTCTGGAGAGTTTGCCGAGATATTGACATTCCTGCTTTTTAAAGCTCTTCATCCAGAATATAATGTCACTCCTATCAGGTGGAGATGGAAAGAAGAGAAGAATCGTGCCGTTCACTTCGCAGACATAATGTTGTTGTCTTGCCCTGACGAGCAGCAGCCTAAAGATACAGATAAGGTCATGACTGTAGAGGTGAAATCAAGAGCAACACGACCGAATAAAGAAGAAAGCACCATTAACAAAGCTATAACCGGAGCATTGGAGGATAGCATATCAAGAGAGGGAAAGACTCTATCTTTTCTACTCCAAAGATATAAACGAGACAAGCAGTTTGATATGGTGAAAAAGGTAAAACGTTTTGAAAATGCAGTAGCCCATCCTTACCAAACTCAGCACAATGCTATGGCTGTTGTTGATTCTTCTTATATGGACAATTACCATATAGCTAAAGTCGAACCAACCTTAATCAAGCAGATCCAAGACTTTAATAAAAATAATGCCGCATACAATCGTTCAATGGCTGTATTTGTCATTCCAATGGATAATTTGAAATCCAAATATGAGAGTCTTTATCAAGAAATCCCTAATTCATAAGGCATAAAGTTATGAACCATACATTAAAGAAATGGATAGTAGATACTGTTGCAGCCGATATGCGTTCAGCATATCGGCGAGCACAGGTTTTGCCTATTGTGTATGACTTTATGGAACGTTATGCCGACTTCTATGTCAATATGCTTACTCGAATGTTCAATATTTTAGATGGAGAATATTCTAACGAATATGATGTAGATGTACGAAAAGCAGAACTGTTGAATATAGCTCATGGAATGGAGATATTCAATGAACGTTGGAAACAATCAGAGTTTGTAGGAGTTAATAGAAATGACAATGCCTTGTATGTTGCATCAATATATTACCTCTGTAATTATGAGGCTGTTGCTGCCATGTACATTCATGATTGTCGCTTGGCTGATTTGCGGACAGATGCTGCCAGAACAATATTCTACATAATATCAGGTGGAGGAATAAATGGTAACGAGATAGTAGAACACGGTATAAAAGCATGGCTTACCACTGGTGACAGTACTGAACTGTCAAAGTTTAAGGCTCTTCTGAAAAAACGTGCTAAACTGATGAATTTTGATAGTGCAGATGATTTCTTTGATTCTCAGTTGTTGCTTCATATATTAAAGAAATTCCAAAAAGACAATATCAGAACTGATTTATATACATTAGACAATTCCATTTCGTGGAATTGTTATTTGGAATATTCTTTCCGTAAGCATATCTTTTCTTTCTTGCCGTCTCAACGTGAAGCATTACAGAAAGGGCTGCTTAGTTTCAATAGATCATTCTCTTTGAGAATGCCAACAAGTGCAGGAAAGTCATATATTACAGAACTACTCGTTTACCAAGAACTTCAAAAAACTCCAAATGCCAAGATACTGTATCTTGCCCCTCTTCGTTCTTTGGGGCATGAATTAAGAGAGAAATACAGAGAAATATCAGGGCAACTTGGCTTTACTTATCGAAGCCTTTATGGTGGAAGTAGTATGACTGGTACGGAAGCTATTTTGGCAGAAGCAGACCTTTTCATTACAACCCCTGAGACTTTTATGAGTCTGGAAGGAGCTGTCGATGATATACTCAGACAGTTTACTTTGGTAATTTGTGATGAAGGACAACTCATAGAGAGTGTGGAAAGAGGTTTGAATTATGAGATGCTGCTCTCACGACTTCGTAAGCAAGAACATATCCGCTTCCTGTTTATTTCTGCCATTATTCCTAATATTGGCGACATCAATACTTGGTTAGGTGGAACGGAAGAAGAGGTTGGCGAAAGTACTTACCGTCCATGTACAATACGTTTTGGGCTGGCAAGTACCGATAAAGGATGTATAAACCTCCATGTGTATGAAAATATAAATAAGAAAGTTCTTTTTGATTTTACTTCCTTCGTCAGTGAAGGAGAATGTAAAGGATTTAAGCTTGACACGCAAAGAAACCGAGCCTGTCTTATGGCTATGAAGGCCTTGAATGCAGGTTCTGTTATGCTCTATTCAACCTTCAAAAAAGGCAATTCAAGTTGTCGTAAATATGGAGAATGTATAGCAAATATCATACAAAAAGGACAACTTTCTTCACCTCGAAGTTTCCTCAAAGCTAGCCAACATGGATTTCTGGATATTTTGTACGAATTTTCAGAGTATAACTTTGGAACAGATTACTATGAGACCAATTTCTTGAAAGAAGGCTTTGCAGTACATACAGCTTCCTTACCACAAGAGATGCGAGAGATTGTAGAAACTGGCTTTGAGAGTGGCGCTTTGCGGATGATTATCTGTAATAGTACTTTGGCAGAAGGTGTCAATTTTCCAATTAAGACACTCGTATTGGGTGACATAAGGCATCCTTTAGGTAAGGGATTGATGGAGCGTGAAGTCCTGATGAACGTTATTGGACGTGTTGGGCGGGCAGGACGAGAGACATACGGTTTTGTAATTTGTGCAGAAGATAAATGGTGGTTTGTCAAGGAAGCTGCTTCTGGTGAAAATCTAAAGGATGCCAAAGGTATGCTCAATGACATAGCCTTTGAGATATTAAAAGCAGAGAGAAAATCGCACCGCCAACTGACAGATGAAGAAGTTAACAGTCTCTTGTCAGAGAACGGCTTGACGGAGAGTATTGATAAAATGCTGATGTTGAGTGCCGATGATTTTACAACCAAAGATGACGTTCCAGAGGATGTTTCAAAAGCATCTCTTTCATATCATTTAGGGAACGATAAGCATAGAAAGCAGATCGCCCGAATCTTTTCTGTACGAAACAACTATCTTCATGGGGTGTCCAATGACAATATACGAATATATAAAGATACTCAAATATCACCTTCTTTACAAGCTGCTCTGCAAACAGCCATAACGGATGATTGTGGACTTTCAACTTTGACTATCGAAGATTTAAGTTCCTATGATTGGATAGAGAAGGTCGTATCTTTAACTTCTCTTTTGGTACAAATAGAAGACAAAATAAGAGTTGAAGCTTTATTGTCATATTGGATGGCAGGTCTACGCTATGTAGAAATAGCCGATAAAATGAGTCTCTCCATAGATGATGTGGTTGAACAAATAGAGTGGTTACGTTGTGATTTTTTGTTGGCATCCAAATCCATTCTGCGTTACATAAGTATCTATTTCAACATACAGACTGATATTATAACTAAATGGGCATATTTGGTAGAGAAAGGGCTAAACTCAAAAATGCAGATTATGATGCTGGAAAAAGGCTTGTCTGATAGGTCTGCTCTACACGCTATAGATAGACTGACATTCAATATTACTCAGATGACAGAGGACAAGAATGTGCTTCATGATATTCTTCGCGGACGCAAAGATGAATTACTTGATGCGTTGGAAAGTGAAGGTTTACCAATATTGTCGCTAAACCGTGTGGAAGAATACTTGAATTAATAAGAAAACAACAATGACAAGAAGTAATCATTGTAGTATGCGTAAAGTCAACATTATACATTAGTAAACGTAGTGAAAGCTATGGAAGAGAAAGATTTTATATTTCATCCAATTTGTGTGGTTCCACCCGAAAGACATTATGATTCGTGCAAAGAACTGAAGGATGATTTGGTGTGGTATGAAAAGTCACGAGCATACTTTTATAAACATCATCCTGAGTTTATACCTCAGAAAGGGCAATTCGAGCAAGTCAAATTGGCAGGAAAGAAAGGCTTCATATTACTTCCTACATCATTAGACTATGGTGTCCTGTATCGCGGTCAAGGAAAATATCATGGAACATGTCTGCCTTCGCTTTATCGTCAAGAACTTACAGAGGAGGAAATTTTCGTAGAACATGTTCGTATTGCTGAATTCCGTCTGTTCTTGGAGCAGTTTGATGTAACTCGGCATTTCAAAGAGTGTGGCTATGTTGTAGATTATGTTGGATTGGCACAGCATTATGGATTGAAAACAGATGTGTTGGATGTCACTTCTGATATTGATATCTCTATGTTTTTTGCCATGTGTGATTACGATGAATGTACGGATACATACAAACCCAAGACTGAGGACAAAGAATATGTTGGATACATCTATGCGATATTGTCTAATGAGACAAGCGATGATTCCAAGAATCCTTTTGGTGTGTTTTCTAACAAGATTAACGTGATAGGTCTTCAGCCATTTCAACGTCCAGGCAAACAAAAAGGATATGCCTGTCATGTAGGAAAGAAAGGTATATTAAGGGGCTATCTATATTCGTTCTCTTATACAAAAGAAGATTCGGAAGCAATCTATAATCATTATCACCAAGGTGATGCTTTATGGTGCAAGGATGATATTGTTGATACAGCCAAAGAAATAGCAAGTACCAAAACGTTTTCCAGCGAGGCTGTCAGTCTTGCCGTCAGAATGTTTGGAGGCGCCAAAAGTATCAACAAAAGGGTTAAAACTTTGAGGTTGTCTGGGTTTAGCATTACTAGTCGTAGAAAGTTACCTTGGTACTCTATCAAGAAGTCACTAATAGAAAAGCAATGGATAGACATACATCAGAATATAGTTGCAAGAAAATCTGTTTTAGGTAATATTGAACGCCCTTATTTGGGTACACAGCAAATAGGTCAGTTACTCTTGTTTAATTACATGTATGGATGTGTAGATAGCCCTATGGGGTATGACTCAGGCCTTTGTTTTATGGAAGGTAAAGAATCTCCAGTTTGGGGATTAAGAAACGATATGGATAAGATTCCATTTACACCAGGTGCAGATGGTAAAATACACGCAAAATGGTACGAGGATGGTAATATAGCACCAAGAACAAGATCTTTCCAAGTTCCAGATGATTTTAAGCCCCAGCTGAAAAGAATACGATGATGATGCAGATTTCTTTGAAGTTGCAGCAAAGTTAATGAGGAGATAACATTTATGAAAGGAATCGTATTAGCAGGTGGTAGCGGAACACGCTTGTACCCTATCACAAAGGGAATCAGTAAGCAGCTGATACCAATCTTCGACAAGCCGATGATATATTACCCAATATCAGTATTGATGTTGGCAGGTATCCGTGAAATACTCATTATTTCAACACCATTTGATTTACCAGGTTTCAAGCGCCTTTTAGGCGATGGAAGCCAGTTAGGTGTGAAGTTCGAGTATGCTGAACAGCCATCACCAGATGGCTTAGCCCAAGCTTTCATTATCGGTGAGAAATTCATTGGCGATGAGGCTGCTTGCCTTGTATTAGGCGATAATATCTTCTATGGTGCAGGATTAAATCAGATGTTGCATCAGGCAGTAGTAGATGCTGAACAGAATAACAAGGCTACCGTTTTTGGCTATCGGGTAAGCGATCCTGAGCGATATGGCGTGGCAGAGTTTGATGAGCAAGGCAATTGCCTGAGCATTGAAGAGAAGCCTCAGCATCCTAAGAGCAACTATGCAGTGGTAGGCTTGTATTTCTATCCTAACAAGGTAGTAGAAGTAGCTAAGCATATCAAGCCATCCGCTCGTGGTGAGTTGGAAATCACCACTGTAAACCAGGAGTTCTTGAAGAATAAGCAGCTGAAGGTACAGACTATGGCAAGAGGATTTGCCTGGCTCGATACCGGAACCCATGATTCTCTTTCTGAAGCATCCACCTTTATTGAAGTCTTAGAGAAGCGCCAGGGCTTGAAAGTCGCTTGCTTGGAAGGTATCGCATACCGTCAGGGATGGATTACCGCAGAAAAGTTGAGAGAGAATGCAAAGCCTATGTTGAAGAACGACTATGGCAAGTACCTCCTTTCAATACTTGAAGAGAAAGATCAAACATTAAAAAAGAATTTAGAATTTTAAACAAAAAAATAGTGGCAGGCAAAGTGCTTGGAGCTTATTTTATTAAGCTACTTTTCGGCTCTCAGTATGGAGCCTGCCTTTTTTTAAAATTTATGTCAGATAATTTGAAAAGTAAAACTCAAAAGGGATTGGTTTGGAGTTTTGTTGAACGATTTGCTACGCAAGGTGTGCAATTCCTTTTTGGAATCATTCTCGCTCGACTGTTGTCACCAGAGGATTATGGTACGATTGCTATGCCTCTCGTGTTCTTAGCAATCGCTCAATGCTTCATTGATAGCGGCTTCTCTACAGCTCTCATTAGAAAACCCAATTTGACGGAGGATGACCTCTCCACTGCATTCTATTTTAATATAGGTGTAGGAGTGGTTTGCTATTTAGCTTTATTTTTCTCGTCTCCTTTGATTGCCGATTTTTATAATACCCCAATATTAGCTGACCTTTTGAAGGTTACAGCCTTGGCAACACTTTTTAATCCGTTATGTGCTGTTCAGCAAGCCATCCTTACCCGAAAGATTGATTTCAAGACGCAAGCCGTTGTGTCCCTCTCTGGTGCAATTGTTAGTGGTGTCGTTGGCCTTTTGATGGCTTATAATGGATATGGCGTTTGGTCATTGGTATTCCAACAGGTAGGTGGCTATTTGATAAGAACGGTTCTTCTCTGGGTTCTTGGCAAATGGAAACCAAAGAGACGCTGGTCTTGGGATTCTTTCCATTATCTTTGGGGATTTGGAAGTAAAATGTTGGGTTCCGGTTTGCTTGATACCACTTACAACAATATATTTCCTATTGTTATCGGTAAGTTCTTTAGCGCAGCAGATTTAGGTAATTATACGAGAGCACAACAATTCTCTACGTTGCCATCTAGTAATGTAACGGGTGTTTTGCAGCGAGTTACTTTTCCTGTATTGAGTAGTATTCAGAATGAAGATGGACGATTGGCACGAAATTACCGCAAGATTTTGAAATTGTCTGCCTTCCTCATATTCCCGATGATGCTGATGCTTTCTGCTATTGCGGATCCATTGATTAGAGTAGTGTTGACAGATAAGTGGGAGGGATGTATCCTTCTTTTGGAGATTATTTGCTTCCAGATGATGTGGTATCCGATTCATGCAATTAATCTAAACCTGCTTACGGTGAAAGGACGTTCGGATTTATTCTTCCGCTTAGAGATTATCAAGAAAATAGTAGGTGTGGGTATTATGTGTGTAACCATTCCTCATGGTATCATTTGGATGGTGAGTGGTGGTATCGTTAGTTCTATGATAGCCTTGATCATTAATACCTATTATACAGGTAAACTGATACAAATGGGTTATCTGAAGCAGATGGGCGACCTCCTTCCTGTTTTTGGCGTTTCCTTTGCCATGTGGCTGGTTATTCACGCCTCCTTCTTACTGACCACCAATATATATGCTCAATTAATAATAGGTATAGTTGTAGGCATCGTATTCTATCTTGCTGGTGCAAGATTTATATTGAAATCAGAATGGAATGATGCGATGGATATGATTCCGAATAGATTCAAAGGAAAATAATTTAAAATCAAATATTTATGGATAAAAATTTGATAACAGTAACGTCTCCGTTACTTCCAAGTCTTGATGACTTTACAGCTGAACTCAAGAAAATTTGGGACAGCAAGTGGATAACAAATAATGGTGATTATCATAAGAAACTGGAGGCTGCTCTTGCCGAGTACCTCAAAGTTCCATACGTGAGTCTCTTTACCAATGGTACCTTGCCATTGCTTACTGCATTGCAGGCACTTCGTGTAACAGGTGAGGTCATCACAACCCCATATAGCTTCGTAGCAACTACTCATAGCATTTGGTGGAATGGTTGCAAGCCTGTATTCGTTGATATTGACCCTGCAACGGGTAATCTAGATCCTAACAAGATTGAGGCTGCTATCACTCCTAAGACAACAGCCATCATGCCTGTTCATGTATATGGCAAGCCTTGTGATACCAAGGCTATTCAGGAGATTGCAGATAAGTATGGCTTGAAGGTTATCTATGATGCGGCTCATGCCTTTGGTGTAGAGGTGAATGGTGAGAGCATCCTGAATGCTGGTGATATATCAACCCTCAGCTTCCATGCCACTAAGGTATATAATACCATAGAGGGCGGTGCAATGATTATGCATGATGAGAAAACTAAGCAGCGCATTGACTACTTGAAAAACTTTGGTTTTGCAGGTGAGACAACGGTTGTAGGTCCAGGTATCAATAGTAAGATGGATGAGATGCGTAGCGCATATGGTTTGCTCAACTTGAAGCAAGTGGATGCAGCCATCGAGGCTCGCCATCAGGTAGCCATCAAGTATCGTGAGGCTTTGCGCCCAGTAGAGGGTATTACCTTCTTTGATGATATGCCTGGAGTAAAACATAACTATAGCTACTTCCCAATCTTTGTAGATGCAGAGAAATATGGTATGACTCGTGATGAACTCTATGCCAAGATGAAGGCTGCAAATGTATTAGGACGTCGCTACTTCTACCCATTGATTAGTGAGTTCTCTACCTATCGTGGTTTGGAGAGTGCCGCTCCAGAGAATCTTCCTAATGCTCATAAGATGGCGGATAGCGTGATTTGCTTGCCTATGCACCATGCATTGAGCGATGAGGATGTTCAAAGAACTTTGGATTGTATCATTAAGTAAACTGATTTTTATGGAACAAAAAAAGTTAATGCTTCTTGGAGGTCTCCGTTATCTCCTTCCGGTAATTAAGGCTGCCCACAAGTTGGGTTATTATGTCATTACTTGCGATTATTTGCCTAACAATATTGCCCATAAGTATTCTGATGAATATGTCAATGTTAGTATCATAGATAAGGAGGCTGTGTTGAAGGCGGCGCAGGAAAAGCAGATTGATGGCATCATGTCATTTGCTGTAGATCCAGGTGTGGTAACTGCTGCTTATGTGGCAGAGAAAATGAACTTGCCATTCCAAGGTCCTTATCAGTCTGTTTCTATCTTGCAGGATAAGTCCAAGTTCCGCCAGTTCTTGACCGAGAATGGATTTAACGTGCCAAATGCCAAGGGATATACATGCTTGGAAGATGCATTGAAGGATGTTGATTTCTTTAATTGGCCTGTGATAGTTAAACCAGTAGATTCCGCTGGTAGCAAGGGCGTGTCTCGTGTTGATAATCTAGAGAATTTAGCTAAGGCTGTAGAATATGCTTTGAGCGAGGCTCATAATGGACATTTTATCATTGAGGATTTCTTGGAGAAAGAGGGTAATTCGTCAGATACCGATTGTTTTACAATAGATGGAAAATTGGTGTATTGTTCTTTCTCAGACCAGCGCTTCGATGTGAAGGCTACCAATCCATATACTCCTTCAGCCTATAGTTGGCCTTCCACTATTCCTACTTGGGCTCAGGATGAGTTGCAATCAGAGTTGCAGCGATTGATGACATTGCTTGATATGAAAACAGGTATCTATAATGTCGAGACAAGACTTTGCACCAATGGAAAGCCTTACATCATGGAAGTTTCTCCACGTGGAGGTGGCAATCGATTGGCTGAAATGCTCAATTACTCAACCCGAACCAAACTGGTGGAGTGTGCAGTGAAGGCAGCAATGGGAGAAACGATTGACGACTTGAATGCCCCTCATTACTATGGTCATCTAGCAGAAGTCATCCTTCATGCAGATAAGGCTGGCATCTTTAAGCAAATAGATATTGCTGAGGATAAGCAGGAGCGTGTCGTTGAAACAGACCTCTGGGTATCACCAGGTGATAAAGTGGAAAGTTTTGACGGAGCGAACCATGCCATTGGTACCTTGGTTGTTCGCTTCAATACTTTGGAAGAACTAGAGGATGCAATGAGCAATATCGAATCTTGGTGCAAGGTGATTGTTGAGTCTTAATCATCAATATTGTCGTAGTCGAAAATGAAGCAAGAAAATAATATTACAGCTATCGGAGGCTATTTTGAATTAGAGTTGTCTAACCCTCAAAAACTTGTTGCGTAATGAAGAAGGTTTTAGTTATAGGTGCTACTGGTTCTTGCGGTGCATATACTACAGTAGATTTGAAAGCAAAGGGATATGATGTAGTGGCAGTAGCTCATCGTCCAAGTGATAATGGATTCTTTGAGGAGAAAGGAATTCCTTATTATTCCATAGACTTGAAGGACAAGTCATCGTTTGAGCAACTACCAAAAGACGTAGATGTAGTACTTCATTTTGCAGGAGCAATGCCAGCAAGAATGAAAGGCTACAATCCTTATGAATATGTGGATAGTATTATTACAGGTACACTCAATGTATTGGAATGGATGCGAGAGATAGGATGCAAGAAGATAGTTTTTGCCCAGTCGATAGCAGATATTCTTTATAAGTTTGGTACCACAGAGCCAATAGATGATGATGTGGAGCGCAAGTTCCCATTAGCTACAGATCATTCTGTATATTCCATTTGCAAGAATACAGCAGTCAATCTCATTGAGCATTATCATGCACAGTATGGATTCCAACGATTTATCGTGCGTCTCCCTACCATTTATGTATATCAGCCTAATCCTTTCTATAATGTAGATGGAGAGAAAAGATGGATAGGTTATCGCTATATCATAGACCAAGCCTTCAAAGGCAATACCTTGGAAGTATGGGGAAATCCAGACTCAACCAAGGAAATGGTATATATCGGTGACTTTGTCAACATGATGGAGTGCTGCATCAAAGCAGAGCATGATGGTGGAATCTACAACATGGGTTGTGGCCATCCTGTATCAATAGAGTATCAAATTAAGAAGATAGCCGAGATATTCAATGGTGATAAGAAGTCAGACATAGTCTATAAGCCAGAGAAGCCTTCTTCACCTCAGTTTGTTTTGAGCATAGAGAAGTCACGCCGAGAGCTAGGCTATGAGCCAAAATATGATTTCGAGACCATGATGAAGTGCTTCAAGCATGATATGGAGACAGAGCCTATGGCTAAGATTTGGGGCAAGAAAGAAGATTATATGTAAAGTGAGGATACTGGGAGCGAAGGAACGCAAGATATGCTTGGAGGTTCGACACCTCCTCCCAGTACTAAGATTTTTGAATATCGATAAAAATATTGACATATGGCAGAAAATATTGATAAAGCGAAAGAAAATAGTCTACAAACAGCTAATTGTGAAAAAGATAATTGCGCTCATTACATAGATAAGCAATATACCAAGTTTTATAAGTCGAAGTTTTTACTTATATTGGCTGGCTTTTCTTTTGCAGTAGTTGCTTTGTTTATTTTTGTAACATATTCATACAATAAAAGCCAAGGTGACATCGTTAATAATTATAGAGAATACAAGCATGAAATCGATTCGATACATAGAACGGTTCAAAAGGATTCAACTTTTTCCTTGAAGCAACAGGGGATATTGGATAGGATGGAATATCAGCAGAATTCTATACAGCATCAGTTAGAAATGCAGTCTGTGAAGTTGTCTTCTGATTTCACATTGCTTTCTTTATGGGCTGGCGTATTGATGTTGGTCTTTTTGATTTTCTCCATATATTCTGTGTTTAAGACGGATGAGTTGATGAAGCAAAGTAGAGCTGACATTGACAAAATTGAAGAAAATTCAGATAAAGCAAATCAACTTTTGGTTTCTGTTCAGAAAAAGGTTGATGATGCCTTAAAAGAAATAAATAAGGCAGCAAAGACAGAGTCTGATGAATTGAAGAAAAATACAGCTGAAACTATTGGTCAAATTAAGGAGGAAGTAGGCAAGGCGATAGCTGAAAAGTCTTCTGAATTTAATGACAAATGTAATGACTACTTAAGCCAGTTGGAAAAAATAAAAGATGCTTTTAGCATTATACAGAAATTGTTTAGTAAAAATGTAGATGAAAATCCTGATAGTGGTGATGGACAAGAAACAAAATAGCTTATGTGTACAACAGATTATTTACGTAGATTAACTGAACTTTCCGAAGGGTTAATGACTATATATATTAAAAAGTTGTCATTATTAGGGAAGTTTGGTAAAAAAGAAAATGGTGATACAGAGAGTAGCGAGTCTGCTTCCTGTGAAGGTATGTTGTGCCCACATGATTTGAAATTACTGTTAGATGATTTGTTTCGAAAGTTGTTGGTAATAGCGACAGACTGTAAGTGGAAAGAATATGCGGATTTATTGGATGCTTTCAAAAAAGCCATTATCGACATTCCTGGTTTGAAAACTTCTAAAATGGATTCTGACACAAAGAAAAGTTATGATTCTGTGATAGGTCTTTTGGAAGAGTCTAAGGAAGGAATAGCTTTAGATAATAAGAATAACTTAATTTCATGTAGAAATTTACTTTATAAAGCCGATTAAAAATTATGGTATACTTGTTAGTGTATTCTAATGCCTTTGGCGAAAGACAAGAGGTGAAAGATTTTTTTTCTTCCAGTCCTTTTGTTAATAGTTGGAGATATGATTTGCCGAATAGCATCTATTTGGCTTCTGAAGCGCCTGCGTCAACTTTAGGCGATCATATTAGAGAAAAATTCCCCAATGCTCGATTTATATTGACAGAGATTTCTGGTAATAGAGAAGGGTGGTTACCTAAAGACACTTGGGCATTTATTCATGATAATGCTTAGGGGCTATATTCCGGCGGATATAAGATGGCTGATAATGCTAGTTAGTCTTATAAGCCGAGAAGCCTTCTTAGCCTCAGTTTGTTTTGAGTAAAAAACATGCCGAGAGTTTTATCTATGACTAAGATTTGGGGCAAGAAAGAAGATTATTATATGTAGCACTTGATTATTAGTAGCTATTGATTTGTTATCTACAAGTTTGTTTGGTTGTACTAATACAACTTTCTTTCAGTTTGTACTAGGCGCTGTTAGTTTATACAATTATGTATCTTTATTAACAAATCAAATAAATGGAGATATGACTATGAAAGAGTTTTTGGTAAGGTGGACGGGAGTAAGTTTGGACAGTTCCAAAGAGCTGAGACAGTCTTGTAGAATAGCAAAGCAAAAGTGAACATGATAAATAAGCTCCCTTAAAAGAAAGAGGTTCGAGCCCTCGCTGTCCACTTTTAACCATAATGCTATTATTAATAAAATAGGTAATTTATGGAAGAAGAAAAATATTATTGTTACCTCTGTGGCAAGGAATTGACGGACGAAAACAAGTCGGATGAGCATATTATACTGAATGCCATAGGAGGACATTTACATTCTTATACGCTGCTTTGTAAGGAGTGCAATAGTAAACTTGGTGAACAAGCTGATGCAAAACTGGCAGAAGACTTGTCGTTCTTCTTGGACATGCTGGAGATAAAAAAGAACCGCAGCAATCCTCACAAGCAAGTAATGAAGGATGAGAATGGACAAGAGTTCGTCGTGCATGCTGCAGGAGCCAAATATGAGCTACGTAAACCAAATGTTACGTTTAGAAAGACGGGGATGCCGTAACGTTGCGTATAACAGCACGTAATATGTACGAACTGAAAGGTTTGCTAAAAAAGCATGTGAGGTTTGGGAGGATAACGCAAGATCAAGCTGATGCTATCATAGCCAAGGCTTCCGTGTCAGAACACAAGCCTGTGCTGAGCAAGGAGACTACGATATCGTCAGAAGCATTCCCAAGCATTGTTAAGACGGCTGTTAACTACTATTTGGATAGCTTCCACGACACGGTGACAATACAGCATCTCATCCCAAAGGCAGCTAGTGAGAATGGAGACTTAAAATAGTAGTGTTGTATAATTCGGCAGTTCGTCATTTAGACAAATGCCCTTCTTGTTTGCAAGGTATTGGTAGTCATGTCGCAATGAAGAGAACGGTAGTAGATTATTGGGGAACTGAAGTGTAGAATGGAATTATCAAGCAGTTAAAGAGGCTTTGGAGTAATTTCTTTAAAAATAATGACAATATTCATTAAACAATTTAGCTTATGTTGGAACAAATAAAAAATATATCAATTAAGGGTGGTCCATTTACGGAGAAAACATCTTTTGATTTGTTTCCGCAACGCTTGAATCTTCTTTATGGTCGAAATGGTAGTGGAAAATCTACCATAGCAAAAAGTATCAGAAGATTAGGAAAAGAGGATGATGGTAGTGGATATAGTGCGGAGACAAATCCTTCTCTAAGTGCAGAGCAAGCGCAACATATATTTGTCTTTGATGAAGATTTTGTGTCGACAAATTTCAGAATGAATGAGACAGGTCTTTCTACTATAGTTATGCTTGGTAAGCAAGTTGGGCTTGATGAGCAACTCCAAGTATTGAAGGATGAGCAAGATAATCTTATGAAGACAAAAAGTGATCTTGATAAGAAAATGCAAGAATTCTCTGATAATCGTAATTCTAAGTCTCCTGCTTATTATTGGATTCTTATCAAAAAGGATTTGAGTAAAGATGGCGGATGGGCAGAGCAAGATAAATTGATTAAGGGAAATTTAATAAAGTCGCAAGTAACAGATACTCTTGTCAATGAGCTGATGGAGTTAAGAGCAACTGCTCATTATTCTGTTTTGCTAAAGGAGTTTGAAGAAAAGTTTAAAACTCTTCAAAATATAAAGAAAGGAGGTAGTAAGTTAAATATAATTCCTTCAAATGTTCTGTTTTCTGAGATAGAAAAAGTCAAGACTTTACTGGACAAGCGAGTGGAAGAGCCACGTTTGGATAGCCGAGATAAAGCAATCATAGAGCTTGTTAGGTCCGAATATGGAAATTATTTAAATCAGATTCACCCTGTTTTTGATAATTCTCGACTGCAAGTTTGTCCATTGTGTTTACGACCGATAGATAAATATGATAAAGAACAATTGTTTTCCAAGATACAACAATTTTTTAATAAAAATGTTGAGGATTACAAACTGGAACTTCAACATGTTATTGAAAAACTGCAAATGTGGCATCAAGTAGAACTTGCAGATATTGTACGAGAACTTGTAGGACAAGATACTTGGAAAATCTTTCGTAAATATGAATTAGAGCTTCAAAATGAGTACTCTAAGTTATTGACAGCTTTTGAGGAAAGAATGAAAAATGTTTATGGATTTTCTACTTCTTATTTGTATTGGTACGATTTGATAAGTGCTCAAGAAAAGTATTCTGTTATGTTGGATAAGATAAATGCCGCCATAAAGCATTATAATCTTGATATTGAGCAGAAAAAGAAGTTAACAGATAATCTCATATATATAAATAAGGCTATTGCTGCTCGTAGCTTAAAAGATCAGTTCTCTCAGTATCGTCAGCATTTGGCCGAAAGAAATCTTTGTGAGAGTGCATTACGAGATACGGAAGAGAACCTTCAGAAGTTAGATTCCGAAATAATAGAGATTCTTACAAAAAAAGCTCAAGTGTCTATAGCTCTTGATTTCATCAACGAGGCTCTTTCTTACATTTTCTTTAATAACAAACGATTGGTATTGGAAAATGCATCGGGTAAGTATTGCTTGAAGTCAAATGGTAAGGATGTTAAGCCTGGAGATGTATCTACCGGAGAGCGAAATGCCATAGCTTTATGCTATTTCTTTGCAAAAATCTTTGAGCATCACGAGAAGGACAATCGCTACAAAGAAGAGATGCTGGTCGTACTTGATGACCCTATAACAAGTTTTGACAAGGACAACAAAGTCGGTATGATGACATTCCTAAGATGGCAAGTGAATGAAATCTATAAAGGATGCAATACATCTAAGATGCTTATTATGTCTCATGATTTGATGACTGTATTTGATATACATAAGATTTTTCAAGATATAAATGCTAAATCTCAGTCTTCTGTTTTTGAGCTAAAAAACAAAGTTATAGGTACTCCCAAAGAGTTTAATAATTTGAAGAGTGAATACAAAAAGTTGATGGATGATGTCTTTTCTTTAGCTAATGGTTCATCTTCAGATTTTATTGGAATAGGAAATAAGATGCGCCGAATAGAGGAGGCTTATTCTACATTTGTTTGTAATCGAGGCTTTGTCTCTCTTTTGCATGATGATGATTTCCTTCAAAAAGTGCCACCATCGAAACGTAGGTTCTATCATAATTTTATGAGTCGATTGGTTTTGAATTCTGAAAGTCATACTGAAGAGAAATCTTATAGTCTTGAGAGTTTTGCCAGTTTGTTTAGTGAGGAGGAGATTCGCAAGACAGCGAAATATTTATTAATGCTTTTCTACTATGTTGATGAATTTCACCTAAAGTCATATTTAGGGGATAATTTTGAAGTAGTAAAGGCGTGGGCAGATAATGAGTAAAATTTTAAATTATGAAAGCAGCACCAGTAATTATTGGAACATTAAATAGATTTGAGCATTTCCATGATTGTTTGGAATCATTGGAAAAATGTACTATGGCTGATGAGACAGATGTATATGTCGCATTGGATTATCCTCCTTCAGAGAAATATGTGGAGGGTTGGAAGAAAATAGATGCATATTTGAAAGAGAAAGAGAGTGACAATCATTTTCATAAGCTCATAGTTTATAGAAGAAAACAAAATTGTGGAGTTGGTGGTCCATCTTCAAATTTTGCATTGTTGCATGCAGAAATGCGTAAGAACTTTGAGTACTATATCATTTCGGAAGATGATAATGTATTCTCTCCAAACTTCTTGAAATACATGAATGTTTGTTTGGAAAAATACAAGGATGATGATAAGGTATTCGCTGTATGTGGATATTCCCAACCATACCCATTTAAAACAGATGGTTGCAATTGTTTTTTCCATCGTACCGATTTATCTTGTTGGGGATATGGTCTTTGGAGCTCCAAAATCCAAAAGGATATGGACGAAATAAGAAATGGATATTTTGAGAATAATTTCTCATTGAGAAATGTCTTGAAAGTGAAACGTCATGGACTCAACAGATTATACCAGTATTTAAGTTATGTATTTCGTGACAAATCTAGATATTTTTGGATTATTGATTGTGCCATGACTTGCTATGTAATTCTTAGCAATAAATGTGTTGTAGTACCTGCTGTAAGCAAGGTTCGTAATATGGGTTGGGATGAAAGTGGTAATAGCTTTAAGAATCCTAAAGTGTTGAAAGCTTTTGGAAATATTCCTGAAATTCATAAAAAGCAGGTGATTGATAATGAAACACATTTTGAATTTATTGGTGATCCTACATTGCATATGGAGGAAAATGATTCAATTGCTGCTAAATATAGTGAAGGACGAATGTCGGGTTGTCAATTCACTATTGCGCTTGTAAAGTTTGTTATTAAGAAAATTATAAAGAAGTGATGCAAAATGTAAATGTAAGCTTGCGTGATGAAAGATTAGATTCATTGAAATTCATTCTTATCATGCTGGTATGTTTTGGACATATTTTTCAAATAGACACAAGTGGATACAGTGAGTTCTCAATGGCATTTTATAAGTTAATATATACATTTCATGTGCCGTTGTTTGCCTTCATTTCTGGGTATTTTACCAATTCCAATAAAAGCTATGGTAAATCTCTTCTTTCTTTGGCAGGGATAATCGTTTGGGGGAATATTTTGTGGTTCATTTGTAGTGGAGAAAAACTTACCTTAATGTCTTTTCTTACTCCGCAATATCACCTATGGTATATTATGGGCTTAATTTGGTGGAGAACTGCTATTCATGTTTCTTCTAAGTTCATGGATAATAAGATAATCTTATTCTTATCTTTTCTAGTCTCTTTGATTATAGCTGGAATGCCTGGTTTTGATTTGTTGAGTGTATCAATGACTCTTACTCAATTTCCTTTTTTTGTGGTGGGTAATATCTGCCGTGAAAAAGAAGGTTTTGTTGAGAAATGGGGGGGCAAAACTGGATGTTTGGTATAGTACCATTTATTTTTGTTTTTGCTGTTTATTATATATACCCACAGTTTGGTGATATTAGCCATCGGGGATATAATGCAAGTTTGTTTTATCAATATGCAGATAGAGCGATGTTCTTGATTTTTGCAACAACTTTATGCTTTGCATTTTTGATTTTACATTTTAAGATTAGATATCCCAAAGTTATAGCTAACATGGGTGCAAATTCATTGCTCTATTATTTTTGGCATGCATATTTGAGATTTATTTGTATATATGTTTATCATTGTGGATTAATTGAATTAAATATGGCTACTGTTTGGATAATGACTTTACTTATCCTCCTTGGTATATATTTTTGCTCCAAGTATCGCTTGGCATATATTCTAATGAATCCATTTTGTCGTAAGTAAAAATATGAAGAAAATTGAAACAACCGTCAAGGAAATGATTGAAACTATTGAAAGATTTCAATATGTTTCTTTCGATGTGTTTGATACGTTGATATTTCGTACTGTCAGTTCGCCAGATAAAATCTTGGATTTGGCAATATTGAAATATCAAGAAATATATGGAAATAGCATAAAAACATTTAAGATTAAACGTCAATATGCAGAAAATTTTTCTAGAAAATATTATTCTCGTGAAGTAAATATAGATGAAATTTATGACTTCTTAGATTTAAAGGATGAAATTGCAGACAGATTTAAAGAGATAGAAAAAAATATAGAAGTCAAAAATTGTATTCCAAATTTGCCTATGATTTCTGTCTTGAAGGAATGCCGAAAACGAGGCAAAAAAATAGTGATAACGTCAGATATGTATCTTACTTCTGATGTGTTTGATGAAATTTTTAATAAAATTGGAATTACCTATGACTATTTGTTTATTTCTGGTGAGGTAAAAAAAACAAAAAGACAAGGAAATCTATTTGCTTATTTATTGAATAAGTTAAACATTGAAAGTTCACAGATTGCTCATATTGGAGATGATATTCATAGTGACATATCGATGCCTCGTAAATATGGAATTTGTTCTTTGGAAAGATTGAAATATACATCTGCGAATTTTGAATCATATAATACAAAATCAGATGTTGCTTCAGACCAGTTAGAACAATTATATAGCTATTCTGTCTCTGAGATGGGAGCTGAAACACCAGAATTTAGAGTTGGGTATAATGTCGTTGGACCTTTTCTGTTCTCATTTTGCCATTGGATACATCTAAAAAAAGTAGAGAAACATATTGATGTCTTGTTTTTTGTAGCCAGAGAAGGTTTCTTGATAAAGAAAATTTATGATATACTTTTTCCTAATGATGAAACACAGTATGTTAGATTGAATAAAAATTTATTAAGACTACCTTCATTAGATAATGGTGATATCGTTGAGAATTTTATACTCAGTTTGCCGCCTCGTAAATCTTATAGATTTGATGACCTTAGTACCTTGTTAGGGGTCGGTAATAAAGAAGCTTTAGTATACTTTCTAAATGATAAATTCTCTGAAATGGATTATGAGAAATCTATAAATTCTGAAGATTTACATGGAGATAAATATGAGCTTGTAGCAGCGATGGTTGATTTTCAGAAAGTTTATATAGCAGAACAAAAAAAATACTTGTTTGATTACCTTATATCTGCTGGGGCTAAAGGGAAAAAAGTAGGTATGGTAAATAATAGCATGCAGGGAAGTGGACAATTTTTATTGGAAAATATTTGTTCAGAAAACAATTTTGATATAGATATTGTTGGGCTTCAATTTGCTTATACTCAAACTTGTAAAAATAGATTGGGTAACAGGTATTGTGCTTTTTTTGATTCTCCTAGGCTCTATTCTATATGCAATTATATATTTTGTAATTTTTGCTTGTTGGTAGAACATTTACTATTTGAACCAGAAGGAACTGCTTTGCATTTTAGAATGACAAATGGATTGGTTAATGTAATATGTGATGAACCTGGGGTAGAAAAAAAAGATTTTGCTGTTATTGAGAAAATTCAATTGGCATCCATTAAATTTGCTATGCATGCAAAAGATTTTTTGGTTGCAGATGTTTTAAATTGTAGTGTGGCTGCGATGATGAATCTTTTCTTATTGCCGAAAAAAGAGGATGCAAACTTATTGGGAAATTTATGGGACAAGGATATTGATAGAGTTAAGAGAATTAATGATATAGAAAGAAAGTTTTCTCTTACAGAACTTCTCTTAAAGCATAAACCTAATGCTCTAGAATGGGTAGAAGGATACATATCTAGTGAAGATTTCTCACAAAAATGGAAAGATATTTTTAGAATTAAAAAGATCATTCTAAATTATACCAAGCATAAATCACTCGTTTTGCTGGATATTGAACTTTGTTTTTATAATAAGATTTGCTTTGCTTTAAATAAACTGTTGAGAGCATTTCTTAAAATTAAGTATGTATTTTTGTTTCACTTGTTTAAAATAAAGCCAAGAAGAAAATGATAACTTTTGTATATATAGCATTACATGCATTACTTCTGCTAGTTTTGCTCTTTTTCTGTAGAAGAATAGTCTTGAACGGTAGAAATTATTGGAGATTAGCTATAATTCCAATTCTATCTTATGGACTAGAGGAGGGACTTAGATGGGGGCGTGAAACGGATTGGAACTTGTACTATTATGTTTATGAAGACTATCTTCATGGACTTAGTTCTGATCATGAATGGTTGTTCCAATTGATATGGCGTTCGTTTGCTTCATTTGGATTGCCTTATCAATGTATTATTACGGCTTGCTCTCTGTTCTTGATTTTTGCGTTGTTCTTTTTCTTTAAGCCATATGCAAGCAGAAAAGAGTTCGCATATATAATTCCGCTATGTGTAGCTTGCCATATCATAACATCATCCAACTTGATACGTTGGTATATGGCAGTCTCATTTATGTTGATGGGGTGTCGACTTTTCTCGGAAAGAAAATTTTGGATGGCTATCTTGTGTTTTGTGGCGGCAATATCTACACATTTCTTTTCTATAGTTATAGTCCTATTTTTGGTATGCCTATTTTATTATAAAAAAATAATTATGCGTCCTGTTTGGGCATGTCTTGTGTGCGTATTATTGTTGCTCCTTTTTGATAGGTCCATGCTTGCTAAATTTGGTTTTATTTACGACTATTTAGGTATGTTTAATCGTTTTTCAGGCTATCTTGATAACGGTTACTCTTGGATTATTGGAGCGGATGAAGGCTATAGCGAAACCAAATCTGTATTGATGTCTTTTGTTACTTTTTTGCCATATTTCGCTTTTATTATTAGTGGCTATCATCTAATGCAAAATGGTGCTCTTCAGGTTGCTTATTATAATATAGTTGTTGTAGCATCATTGCTCAAAATTATATCGTCAGGTTTGGAATTGTTTGGACGAGTTTATTATTTCTTTGATATATTTATCTGTCTAAGTTGTATCTTGTCTATTGGATATTTGAGAAAAAACTCCCGAACGGTGTTTTTAAAATTACTAATGATTATCTGTATCTTTTATGTAATAAGAAAATTTGTATATATGTTTGAACCAATGCAATATGATGAATTAATGCTTTATGTATGGGATAAGCAAATAGAGCCGTCATCATTATTAGAATTTAAAAGACTAGTATCACAATAAAAAAGTTAATAATATGACACAACAAGAATCTAAGGCAATTAATATTGCCCGTTTTATATTTGTAGTAGGGGTGCTTTTCATACATTTTCCAATTAGTTATGTTGCAGCAGATGGCATCAATTTGACAGAAAGTGACACACCGATGTATAATCTGATATCTTCACGTTTCTTTTTAAGCGATACATGTCTATCTGGACTCTTTCTGTTGTCTGGCTATTTGTTCTTTAAAAATATTCCGGGCGAGTATTCTGAGGAGTTATATTTTAAGAAGATAAATGCTAGATTATGGAGTATCTGTGTACCTTATTTGTTTTGGAATGTTTTTTGGCTTGTCTACAATTTGCTTAAAACTTACAAATTACAAGGTACCGCAGACTCTGATCTCTTGGAAATAACAAATATAAGTGATTTTTTTGCTTGTTTTTGGAAGCGTGGTTGGGGTGTTTATCCTGATTTTCCGATAGCAGGATATACTTGGTATTTGAGAGATTTATTTATTTTTTCCCTGCTGTCTCCTATTTATAATTATTGCTACAAGAATAGAAGATTAGGTTTTCTTCTTTTAGTAATTCTGATTATTTGTGAGTCTGTTAAAGGGTGGCATATGCCAGGAATGAATACCTGGATATATATTGGTGGATTCATTGCATGCAAAGGGATTACTTTTGAACAGATATGTAATAGAATATCTTGGCTTGAGAGTATAATTGCATTTATTATAGTGAATTTTATTTATTATTTTATATTTCATGATAGAGCTGTATATACAGCATTGGCAATAGTATCTTTTGTACTCATTTTAAAGATTTCATTTTTAGCATGGAACAGTAATACTTTATTGTCACTTTCTGCTTCAAGCACATTTTTGTATCTTACTCACATATTTATACTTAATGTATCACGACATAGTTTGGCTAAGATATTGGTAATAGGTAGTGATATGGATATGTGTATTTATTATTTGCTCAATTCTACTCTCTGTGTCATCATTTGTTTAGGCTCCTTCTTCTTGTTAAAAAGATTAAAAGCGAATTTGCTGTTGAAAGTTCTGACAGGAGGAAGAGCGTAGCTGCATTTATCGTTTAATGATTTTTTATGTTAATAATAAGTTATGAAAATAGCAATAATTAATAGTAATGCTGCTATATCCGTTGGAGGTGGAGTTCGTCTTCAAGGGATTATGTGGCATGATGGTTTAGTAAAATTAGGTCACGAATGTGATTTAATTAATTTTTGGGATGAAAATGATTGGGGAAGCTATGATTGGATTATAATCCTTGCTTACGGTGAAATGTTCCCAGTTTTGGTTAGATGGCTAGCAAAAATCAATCCCAATATAGCTATTGCTCCCATTATTGATCCTCAGTGGAACAAGCCAAAGTTTAAATTTTTCTTTAAATATTGGGGATTTAAAAAACATTTTGGCCTTTCTTCTCAGCATCATGATTTTTACCTTTATGGTAGAAATGCAAAGAGATATTTGGTAAGAAGTCAGCAAGAGTGTGAATATTTAAATGAATGCTGTGATGTTGATCTGGAAAAGATAAAAAAAGTACCTTTATCTTTGAGGTTTGATGTTGCAAACGAAATGCCTGATAAGGAGAACTTTTGTTTTCATTGCAGTCGACTTCGGGCCGAAAATAAAAATGTATCTCGCTTAATAGAAGCTGCAAAAAAATATGGATTTCAGTTAAAATTGGCAGGTGCATTGCATGGGGAAGATGATAAGGCATGGCTAGATTCGCTAATGAATGGGGCTTCTAATATTGAATATGTGGGAATGCTTAGCGATGAAGAACTGATTGCTTATTATAAGAAATGTAAAGTATTTGCTTTGCCGAGTTTATTGGAAGGTGTAGGAATGGTAGCTTTGGAAGCTGCTGCTTATGGTGCAGAAATAGTATTAACCAATATTGGAGCACCAAAGGAATATTGGGATGGACATGCTGAATTAGTTAACCCATATAATATAGATGATATAGGAAAAGCTATAGTAAAATGTTTAAATAAAGATTTATCTCAGTCTTTAATGTTGAATTTTATTAGAGAGAATTATTCTTTAGAGGCATGTACTCGTAAATTAATAAAAGCTTTGGAATAATTATGAAAAGAATAACAATCATTACCCTTCAAAATGTTCGAAACTATGGTTCTGTGCTTCAGGCATTGGCTACACAAGAAGTTTTTAGAGAACTAGGGTGTATAGTTGATTTTATTAATTATGACAAAAATGGGAAACTCTCCTATTTAGATAGAGCCCATTCCTTTACACAAGGAAAAGGATTTCTTGCAAAGTTATTATATCCGTTAATATTGATTCCTTCTTTTATAAAGGAGGATAAAGTTTTCAAGGCATTCATAAAGAAATATCTCAATCAGCAGGTGAAGGAGTATTCTTGTATGGATGATTTTAAAGATTTTCCGATTACTAGCGATATTTATTGTACTGGCAGCGATCAGACTTGGAATTCTGGATGGAACAATGGAATTTTACCAGAGCTGTTCTTGAAGTTTGTACCTGATGATGTTAAGAAAATATCCTATGCGGCTAGTATAGGTAAAAACAAACTTGATGATTGGGAAGTCGATGAAACAAAGGCTTTGCTTTCTCGTTATCAGTATATCTCTGTTAGAGAAGCAAGTGCGAAGGAAATAGTTGAAAAGCAATTGGGCTTGCCTTCTGCTACTCATGTCTTGGATCCAACTTTGCAAGTCAATAAAGAGTTTTGGATTTCGGTATTGGGTAATACATATAAGACGAAATATGAAAAAGGTAAGTATGTGTTGATTTATCAATTGAATACTAATTCAAATTTTGATAGATACGCCAAGGAATTTGCCAAAAGAAAAGGCTGGAAGTTGGTCCGGTTTTGTATTCGTCACTATCAAGGTTTACGATGTGGTAAGGCTGAACTGATTCCGAATGTTGAAGACTTTATTGGTCTTATAGCTAATGCTGGTTGCGTAATTACTGATTCGTTCCACGCTACAGCGTTCTCCTGTAATTTGAACTCTCCTATGATTTGCATTTATCCAAATAGCTATAGTAGTAGATTGGCAAGTTTGTTAAAATTAGTAGGACTGGAAGATAGACATCTGAAGAATTTTGATGATTTTTCATATGTCGATAATACAGGTGTTGATTTTACGGATGTAAATAAGATTTTAGAAGAGCAAAGAAAAATAGGTTGGGAATTTCTCAAAACGGCAATAAGTTAATGGAGAAAATAACAGATTTATGTACAGGATGTCGAACTTGTGAACAATTGTGTGCACATCATGCAATCTCGATGGTTGAAAACAAAGAAGGTTTTTTGACCTCTTCAATCAACCAAGAACAGTGTGTGGATTGTGGATTGTGCGTGACTCGTTGTCCACAGAATACTCCTGTAGATACGAAATATTCACAGAGTGTATTTGCAATTCGACTAAAGGATGATGGAATGCTTTACCGAAGTGCTTCTGGTGGTGCTTTTGCTGGCATAGCAAAAGCGTGGATAAACGAAGGAGGTGTCGTATTTGGTGTTGTGTATGATAAAGAATGGAATGCTCATCATGTTTGTGCTTCTATTTTAGACGAACTTAGTCCTATTCTTAGTAGTAAATATGTTCAGGCTGATACTAGACATACGTTTACAGAGGTAAAGCAGTACCTAAAAGATGGGCGAAAGGTTCTTTTTAGTGGTACTGGTTGCCAAATAGCAGGATTGAAAGCGTACTTGAAAAAAGATTATGAGAATCTTTTCACCATGGATTTGATTTGTCATGGTGTTGCAAGTCCGCTTTTGTTTAAAAAGTATATAAGTTGGCTAGGGGAGAAAAAAAAGTCACCAATCCTTGACTATGATTTTCGTGATAAACGATATGGATGGGGGTTGGATTATATGTTTAAGTACAGTAAAAAGTCCGAGCGTAAATCTTGTACTATAGACCCGTACTATTATCGTTTCTTGGAAGGTTTTACATATCGTGAGTGTTGTTTTCAATGTCATTATTGTAATCCTCAACGTGCTGGCGATATAACTATAGGTGATTATTGGGGAATAGAAAAAGAGCATCCTTCATTCTTTAATAATAAAGGTGTTTCTTGTATCTTGATAAATACTCAGAAAGGCTTAACTGTATGGGCTAAGTATTCTACTTTGTTTTATTCTTTAGAAAGTACATTTGAAAAAGTGGCTAGACATAATGGAAATTTGGTGCAACCAACGAAACGTGAAGCAGCTATTAGAGATTTTATCTATGATGGTATTAACACTCCAAATTGGTTCAGTAATACATTTGCTGCAAGTTTTAGCCCATCGTTAAAGGTAAAACTTAAAAGTATGATTCCTATGTGGTGTAAATTTTTGATTAAAAAATTAGTATAATGGTAAAGAATCCTTTAATTAGTATTGTGGTTCCAAGTTATAATGTTGCTCCTTATATTCGACAATGTGTTGAGTCTATATTGAATCAAACCTTTTCGAATTGGGAGTTGTTATTAGTTGTAGGTGGAACTGATGGAACCATTGAAATTTGTGATGAATATGCTGCTAAGGATAGTCGTATTAAGTCGATTCATGACAATAAAGGACTAGTTCAGGCGAGAAATGTTGGTTATCATCATGCAACAGGAGAATGGATTACATATTTGGATGGTGATGATTGGTTTGACATTGATACATGTGAGGTTTTGTCAAAATTCATCTCTGAATACCAAGGACTTGATATTGTCTATTGGAGATATATTGAAGAATTAGACGGAAAAGCCATAGATAAATGGTCTGATAAATCAGCACCTTTTACGTTATATGATGAAAATGAATGTAAGCAACTATCTGTAAAAACGCTTATTTACAAGTATGGTCTTTCTGATGGTGTGTGTAAGCTAGTCAGAATGGATTATGCCAAAAAGCATGGAATATATCATGATGAGCGTTTGGTACAGGGCTCTGAGGGCGTTGAATTTTCTTTGAGAGCCTTTTATTATGCTCATAAAGCCCTATATATAAATAGGTGTTTTTATCATTATAGATATGTTCCTAATTCTATTTCGAAGAAGGTTGACGAAAATAATACGAAATTCTTAGCAGATTGCTATCGTGTTATCCGAGAAGATATAGAAGGCTTTGTTATGAAAGATAAATTTATAAAAGCTTTTTATGAGAGAACAACTTATATGTTGATGGCAATTGCCATGAATACATATTTTAGTCCAATGAATCCTAACTCATTGTCTCAAAAACTTTCACATTATTCAAAAGTGATTAATGATGAGCCTCTGTTTAAAGAGTCTATAAAGAAAACGAGTTGGGAGAATATGGATATTTTCCGTAAAGTTGTTTTGATTCTTCTACGTTTGCATTTATATGTTTTGCTTGATCCTATTGCTAGAGTTAAGCATTTTCTACTTAAGAAAGGATTTTATAATTATTAGGCACAATGATTAAAGTAGCAGTTATTGGTGGTCCTATCTTGTCTGGCGGTAAAAAGAATCTTATCATGGAGTACTTCCGCCATATAGATAAGACCCAAGTACAGATGGATATCGTATGCAACGATGACTCTAATGCCATTCCGCAGGAGGAGATTGAAGCATTAGGTGGTCGTGTGTTTATTGTTCCATCTTTCAAAAAACTCAAGGGACATACTGATGCCTTGTATGAACTCTTCAAGAAAGAAAAGTATGATGTGGTTCATGCTTACAACAGTATGATGAATTTCTTCCCAATGTATGCTGCCAAGAAAGCTGGCGTAAAGGTTCGTATCTCTGAGTCTTTATCAATGGCAGCTCCTGGTGAGTGGAAGACATACGTAAAGTATATGCTCCGTCCGCTTTCTCATCTCTATGCCACTCATTACATGGCATGTGGAGAGGATTGTGGTATCTTCCAGTTCGGTAAGAAGGCATTTGATGAAGGAAAGATTGCAATATTTAAAACGGCTATCAATACTGAGTTTAATTCTTATAAGCCAGAACTTCGTAATGAGACCCGCAAGAAGTTTGGTTGGGAGGAAAAGGTGGTATATGGCTTCATCGGAAGATTTGAGCATCAAAAGAATCCTCTGTTCCTGATAGATGTGATGAGTGAAATCTATAAGCGTCAGAAAAACGCTCAGTTTGTTATCATTGGTGCTGGTGTTTTAGAGGAGAAGATGAAAGAGCGTATCAAGGAAACCGGTATTGAACCTGCAATGTCCTGGCTTGGACGCAGAGAAGATATCCAGCAGTTCTATAACGCTTTCGATGCCTTCCTGTTGCCTTCCCGCTATGAGGGATTGCCTGTTGTGGGATTGGAAAGCCAAAGTTGTGGTTTACCAATGTTCTTTTCAACGGCTGTTACTCCAGAAGCTTGTGCTTGTGAACTGGGACATTTCATCAACTTGGATGAAGGTGCAGCAGCGTGGGCAGAGAAGATTATCCCTGTTGTTGAGAAGAATATTCCTGTTCGCAGAAGTCATGCCAAGGAAGTGGCTGATGCAGGATTTGATTCAAAGACTGAAGCAGAAAAGATGCTTCAATATTACTTGAATGCATTAAAGGGTTAGAGTTCTTTCTGACCGGTTATACGAAAATATATGGAGAGAATAAAGGCAAGAGACTTCGCAAACACATCTTGGATGCGTTCGGATAAGTTCTTCTTTATGTCTTTGTTTTGCTTCATATTTGATAAACGCAATATCTTTCAAATTATTGTGTTCACGTGCAATTTGTAAATATCATTAAATTTTATAAGTTATGATTCCATTTAATAAACCCTATTTCTCTGGAAGAGAATTGAAGTATTTGGAGGAAGTTTGTCATTCAACAACCATGAGTGGCAATGGTGATTTTACCAAGAAGTGTCATACCTTCTTTGAGCAGAAGTATGGCTTCAAGAAATGTCTTCTCGCTACATCTGGTACTGATGCCTTGGAGATGTGCGCCATGCTTTGTAACTTGAAGCCAGGCGATGAGGTGATAGTACCTTCCTATACATTCGTATCTACAGCTTTGGCATTCCTTCGTGAAGGTGCAAAGGTTGTATTTGCAGACAGTTCTGCAGAAAATCCTAATATGGAGGTTGAGCAGATTGAGCCATTGATCAATGAAAAGACTAAGGTGATTGCTGTGGTTCACTATGCTGGTGTTGCCTGTGATATGGATGCCATTATGGCTCTTGCAGAGAAGCATAATTTGCTGGTAGTTGAGGATGCGGCTCATTGCATCGATTCATTCTATAAAGGCCGTCCATTGGGTAGCATCGGTCATTTGGGTGCTTTTTCTTTCCATGAGACCAAAAACATCAGTAGTGGTGAAGGTGGTATGTGCGTCATCAATGATGAGCGTTTTGTTCGTCGTTCAGAGATTATTTGGGAGAAGGGTACCAACCGTGCCGAGTTCTATCGTGGAATGGTTAACAAGTATGGTTGGGTAGATATGGGTTCTTCATTCTTGCCATCTGAGTTCAATGCTGCATATCTTTGGGCTCAGTTGGAGCAGCTTGATGATATTCAGGGTAAGCGCAAGCATATCTGGAATCGTTATTTCGAGGGCTTGAATGGTAAGATTGGCAAAGAAGTGAAGTTGCCATATATCCCTGAGTATGCTACCAACAATGCTCACATGTTCTATCTGCTCTGTCCAAGTTTGGAGTATCGTACTGCCTTGATGAAATTCTTGAAGGAGAATGATGTGCAGACCACATTCCATTACCTGCCATTGCATAGCAGCAAGTATTATGAGGACAAGCATGATGGAAGAGAGTTGCCAAATTGTGACAGATATGGCGATACCTTGGTAAGATTGCCATTGTTCTATGAATTGACAGATTGGGAAATTGACAAGATTGTGAAACTGATTGTGGAATTCTGCAATAAATAAAAAATAATTGGGTGAGCCACTTGGCTCACCCGAAAAAGATATTTTAAAATGGCTATTATAATTAAAGCCAAATATTCTGATAGGCTTATTTTTAAAATAAAAAAAGCTATTGTTGCCAATGAAATTGATGCATGGATTTGCGATGATGATGGGGATTTTACGTATGAATCACAGCCATGGAGATTTCAGGCTTGGATAAGACCAATAATTAAGGATGAACATACCGTAATCTTTGCTATTGTTGGTAGAAATGATCAAAAACTAACCACTCTAGCTTATGCTATCTATCATAGTAGATTTATAGAAATGGTTCTTGCTCTTTTTGATTATGAGTGTACAGAAATTTATGTAACTCCTTTTGCGTCTGATTCAGATTACTTAGGGGGTAATAATAATCAATAATGATTTAAAATATGGAAAAGCAGAGACTTTATGCAATTATCTTTCACTGTAATTGGCTTATTCTACTCTCCGTTATTGCGCTGAATTTGGTAAACTTGCTGTTCGGTAATGGCTCTTATTGGGGTATAGATTTGGCAGTGACTATTTTACTTTGCCTACTATTTGTTATAGACTTCTTGCTGTATAAAATTATAAGGTGGTTGATAGGATTCTTTGGTCATAAGGAGAAATGTAATTTTTCAAGTAAGGATTTGTGTCCATATAGTTCTTCTGATGATTGTCCTTACGATGTAAGAGCTTGCTATGTTTATCAAGATATTAGGCCAACAAGGAAACGCCAATATGTGATAAGTTTCTTCCTCTTTCTTTCAATAGCCATTTCTATTATTGCAGAATTATTAAGAGAAGATGGTACGCTAATAAATATTGTTTATGACAGATATAGTTTATTGACATTAGCCAAAATCTTGCAGCCAATTGCTCAATCTGTTATAGCCGCAATTATTATATCATTAATCATAGATATACCTGAACGTATTAAAGAATATAAGAGTTTCTTTGTTGATATACTTACTTCTTATGATTATTTGAAGACAATGGATGAAGAAAGACTTACAAATCTAAGAAAACGAGTTACTCGACAGCTTCATGTGAAAGATTTCCCGCACATGGCTGAAGGGTTAATAGATTTAGATGAGCGCTTTTGCAAGATGCTGAAACATCCATATTTTAGCGAATACTCACAAATCGTTAATGTTCAAGAATTTCCTAAAGAAGAAATTGATAAGTATAAAAAAGCATCACACAATTCTGCTGATGGGAGCGATAATGACAATAAGCAATCTCAGGATGAAGAAGGGTTTAAATTCGAATCATTCTTTATGAAATCCCATAAAACAGAGTATGTAGCCATAAATCCAATGCATACAAATTCGTTTGTAAAAATGGATATTGGACAAAATAGTTGTGTGAGGTTTCAAGGGAAAGATTGTATAAAAGAAGCAAAAATGATTTTTAAACTTAAAAAGTTTACGATTATTTTTGATGATGATAAGCAAGAGTATGACTTAACCCCTTATGTTTGTATCGCAGTTTCTACTGAGCCTATGGAGGGTTTGATTTATAATGGTATTGTATCTATTAGGCCAATAGATGAGGTAAGTAATAAAGAAAATCCTTTTTCTCCTGCCTTTATTAAGCAAAAGGAAAAAGAGCAAAGCAATAAACCTAAAGCCAAAGAAGCAGAAAATGGAAAATCTGCAGATGTGCAGCATAATTATAAACCAATTGAGAAAACGGCACAAGTTGGGCTATGGGCTTCTTTTTGCAAAAAGATACAAGTAAAGCTAGAATTTGATATAGCAGTACCTAAAGTAGATGTAAGCTATACTAAGCGACTTCGTTACCCGGTAAAATTGTTTAATTTAGATTATTCTTTAGGGAAAGATGTTGAAGGTTATACTGTTGTCGGGCAAATGATGGGCACACTAATTGATCAGCAGGATGTTTCTACAAATTTATCCTCAGATCATAAAAGAATTACAATGCGAACACATGATTGGCTATTGCCAAAGAATGGTGCAGTTGTTGTACATTGCAAAGACTGATTTATGCAAAATTATTAATATTTAGTTTCACTTTCATAATAAAAGTGAAATATATAGGAAAATATTTGTTTATATCAAATATAATTTTTAAATTTGCAGTGCCTATCAAAGGTAATAACTAATTAAATTATGGGATTATGGCAGTACGTGAAATTGATTTTTAGTAATTCTTAATTCGATAGAATTCGGAATTCAGAGTTAGTCCAATGCTTATAGCATAAGTTTCTAACAAAATAAAAGGGTCATGTAGTTAAGTAATTATCTACATGACTTCTTTTTAGAATTGTTGTAGCTAATAATCTGGTAATGGCATTAGCAACCTGGAGATAAAACAACTGCAATATATTTAATGGTAATACTAATACTCCATTGTAATGAGATAAAAAGCTTTAATTAATTGTCTCTTACTATTAGTTGATACCTATAATTTAGCAGTTCTTTTAGGTAGCTACCAGAAAAATGAGTTTCTTCACTTAGTTTAATGTATTATGAGTTGAAGAAATTGAGTTCAAATTGTTTATAGACTCACGAATAAATTTATTCTAAATATCGTGGTTAGTTAGTGTCCTCAATATCAAGTGGATGTTAGCCAACCCTATAATTCCTTATTTTTATGAAAGGTATCGTATTAGCAGGGGGTAGCGGTACTCGTTTGTATCCTATCACAAAGGGTATCAGCAAGCAGCTGATTCCTATCTTTGATAAACCGATGATATATTATCCTATCTCGGTTTTGATGTTGGCAGGTATCCGTGAGATTCTGATTATCTCAACTCCATTCGACTTGCCTGGTTTCAAGCGACTCTTAGGCGATGGTAGCCAACTGGGTGTGAATTTTGAGTATGCTGAGCAGCCTTCACCAGATGGCTTGGCACAGGCATTCATCATCGGTGAGAAGTTCATCGGTAATGATTCTGCTTGCCTTGTTTTGGGAGATAACATCTTCTATGGTGCTGGTTTGAACCAGATGTTGCATCAGGCTGTAGTAGATGCAGAGCAGAATAACAAAGCTACTGTATTTGGTTATCGTGTAAGCGATCCTGAGCGATATGGTGTAGCAGAGTTTGATGAGCAAGGCAATTGCCTGAGTATCGAAGAGAAGCCTGAGCATCCAAAGAGCAATTATGCTGTAGTGGGCTTATACTTCTATCCTAACAAGGTGGTGGAAGTAGCTAAGCATATCAAACCATCTGCTCGTGGTGAGTTGGAAATCACTACAGTAAACCAGGAGTTCCTGAAGGATAAGCAGCTGAAGGTACAGACCATGGCAAGAGGATTCGCCTGGCTTGATACCGGAACCCATGATTCCCTTTCTGAGGCATCTACCTTTATCGAAGTCTTGGAGAAGCGCCAGGGCTTGAAGGTTGCTTGCTTGGAAGGTATTGCTTATCGCCAAGGATGGATAGATAGTGATACGTTGCGTGAGAATGCTCAGCCAATGTTGAAGAATGACTATGGCAAGTATCTCCTTTCAATACTTGATGAGAAAGATCAAACATTAAAAAAGAATTTAGAATATTAATTTTTTTGAACACGAATCTTACGAATAACACGAATATAGAGGTTATAGTTTCTCCTGAATGATTCGTGTAATTTGTGTTCGAATATATACATTGATTAGAATGAAGAATATTGTAATAACGGGCGGTGCTGGTTTCATCGGCTCACACGTAGTAAGACTTTTCGTGAACAAATATCCTGAGTATCACATCATCAACCTCGACAAGTTGACATACGCAGGCAATCTGGCTAACCTCAAGGACATCGAGGACAAGCCTAACTATACTTTCGTTAAGGGTGATATCTGTGATTTCGACCAGATGTTGAAACTGATGCAGGGCTACAAGGTGGATGGCATCATCCATCTCGCTGCCGAGAGCCATGTAGATAGAAGTATTAAGGATCCATTCACTTTCGCTCAGACCAACGTGATGGGAACCCTGTCTCTGCTCCAGGCTGCCAAGATTTACTGGGAAAGTCTTCCTGAGGGATACGAGGGCAAGCGCTTCTACCACATCTCTACTGATGAGGTTTACGGTGCCTTGCAGATGACTCATCCTGAGGGCATTCCTGCTCCTTTCACCACCAAGGCATCAAGCGGTAAGAACCATGAGGCTTATGGCGAGGAGTTCTTCGTAGAGACTACCAAGTACAATCCTCACTCTCCATATTCTGCATCCAAGGCAAGCTCAGACCACTTCGTCCGTGCTTTCCACGATACATACGGTATGCCTACCATCGTGACCAACTGCTCTAACAACTACGGTCCATACCAGTTCCCAGAGAAGTTGATTCCGTTGTTTATCAACAATATCCGTCATCGCAAGCCATTGCCAGTATATGGTAAGGGTGAGAATGTGCGCGACTGGTTGTATGTAGTAGATCATGCCCGTGCCATCGATATGATTTTCCACAAGGGTAAGATTGCCGAGACTTACAACATCGGCGGTTTCAACGAGTGGAAGAACATCGATATCATCAAGGTGGTAATCAAGACTGTTGATAGATTGCTCGGTCGCCCTGAGGGTGCTGACTTGGATTTGATTACTTATGTAACAGACAGAAAGGGTCACGATATGCGTTATGCTATTGACTCTAGAAAGCTGCAGAAGGAATTGGGTTGGGAGCCATCTCTCCAGTTTGAGGAGGGTATCGAAGAAACCGTGAAATGGTATCTCGATAATCAGGAATGGATGGATCATGTTACTTCTGGGGAGTATCAGAAGTATTATGAGGAGATGTATTGCAAATAGACCCTCCTGTCTTCAATAGTCTTTACGACCCTTTCGGTTCCCCTTGTAGGGGACAGAAACCCTTGAGGGAGGGTCCTTACCCTATACCCAAGCCCTAAATCCCTACCATAGGGATTAGGGATGTAACCGCCCTCCGGTGCTCAGAACCGCTTCGCTCTAAGGTTGGCGGACCAAAGCGGTCTTCGCCATGGTTGTGCGGGATGGGATCGCAAGGAGCATGTAGGGAGCGTATCTTTTGTAAATCGTTAACTTGCAAAGATATGATTAATGAAAATCTAAAGGTTGGGATTCATTTCCTAGTTTTTATGAGGAAATATATCGAATCCAAAGCTGGATTTGCCTTAAAAAGTATTTGAGGAATAAAATACTAGACGTTTTTTAAAATTATAATAGCAATGAGCAAAGATTTTAATATGGACAATGTCTTAGAACAATTGGGACACAAAAGAAGAACAGTGAAAGATTTAGCTCAGTTTTTGGAAAATAAATGTGACGAGACTCCTAATTATACATTTTTGTTGGGATCAGGATGTTCTGTTACTTCTGGTGTAAATACCGGTCAAAAGCTGATAGAGGAATGGAAACAGTCCATCTATGATGCAGAGCATGAGACTGAAGAAAGCTATCAGCATTTTTGGGAACATCAATATTCTTGGTATGATGAGAGAAATCCATATTCATCATTGTTTGAGAAAAAATATGATTTACCTCGTCAACGAAGAATCTTTGTAGAGCGTGAAATTGCTGGAAAAACCCCTTCTATTGGTTATGCTTATCTAGTTAAAATAATCGAAAAACATTTCGTCAATACCATTTTTACAACGAATTTCGATGATTTGTTAAATGAGGCATTTTATAGATATTCAAAAGAACGTCCGATTGTTTGTGCTCATGATTCTTCAATATCCAGTATAACAGTAACATCTAAGCGACCTAAAATTATAAAACTTCATGGAGACTATCTCTTTGATGACATTAAAAGTACGTTACGTGAAACGGAATCTCTTAATGATAACATGAAGAATAAATTTATAGAATTTGCAAAAGATCATGGCTTGATAGTTGTTGGCTATGCGGGAAACGACCGTTCTATAATGGACATATTAAATATGCTTCTTCAGAAAGAAGATTATTTTAAGTATGGTATTTATTGGTGTATTCGTAAAGGCGATAAATCAATAAGTGAGGAACTGAGAAAATTGCTTTGGAAAGACCGAGTCTATTTTGTTGAAATAGAGGGATTTGATGAGTTGATGGCTTCTTTGAATGATACGTTGAATAAGGGTGAATTGCCTGTTGACGATGATTTGTTAAGCAGTCGACGCCAAAAGCAATTAATTACGGATATGATAAGCAATAAGTACTTTGATGAGAAAACTAATACAGATGTACTTATAACTCGAGACATAAAGAAGTTACGTTTGATAGTAAGGCGTCATATCATAGATGATGTATTTGATGTTCTTAAAAGTAGTACATCGAATAATGATAATCCTCATAAAAAGAATTTGTTGAAGCCAATGACGGACGAGGAACGAAAGAAATTGGATTATATCAATCATTTAGTGATGGATGACAATGATGAAAAAGCATTAGAAGAAATCGAAAATGAGAATATTGATACTTCATACAAATCAACATATAATTTTAATTTAATGTCATTAAAGGCTGATATTTATGCTAAGAGAGCTAATGAAGAATCTGTAGTAAAGGTTAAGGAAATATATTCTCAACTTATCTCTTTAAATCCAGATAGGGAAGAAACCTATATTGATGCATATAATAAATTGGTTGATACGGATTATGCCCTACCATTTGTTGATGAAGCAATTAAGCAATTTCCTAATGACAGTACATTGTACAATTTGAAGACAAAATATATATATGGAAATATAATAGATACAGTGCAAACAGTAGATTCTGATGTCTTTAAAGAATTGGAACAGTGTATTGCTATGAGCTTGAAATTGTTTGACTGTCCGACAAATGAAGCTTGGGTAAATCTATGTAAATATTATTCATTGTATTATTTTAATGATTTGGAGCGCAAGAGCAAAATGATAAAAGAAGTCTTTGAAAAATATTCTATTTTAAAGACTCCAATCTTGGCTCAAGCATACAAATCCTTTTATAAAAACGTAGGAATTGATGCTAAAGGTTGCATTGATAAATTAAACGAGTTGTTAAGCTATGCTGATAAAGCTGATGATTGGGTTTTTTATGAAGAGGTTGTTTCTGCCTTGTTAAGTGTCTATGAGGATCAGGGAGACAAAAAAGCAATGCTACAGTTGTTATCAGAGTATGAGGCAGTTTATAAGCCGTCTGATAGTTTTCTTTATGTGAAGGCCAAATATCTAGAAAATGTCTTGGATAAATATAAAGAAGCAAAGGAATTGATAAAAAACAATATACAAAAATCCAGACGTTGGAAGATTTTGATGTTGCAATATTATTGTGATGTACGAGATAAGGATAATGCGAAGAAAATTCTAGATAAATATTTTAAAAAAGACTTAAAATGTCAATTGTCGTATCATAGTACATTTAATGATGATGAGGAGGTTGTTCGTATCGTTGACTTGTATGCTCAAAATCATAGTCTTGATGTTCAACAAATTTCTTCAAAGTCTTGCAGTTTGATAAGAATGGGCCTATATGAAAAAGCCTATTTTTTTATGAAACAGTATTATGAGCAGACATATATGCAGCGTGAAGGAGTGATTTGTATTAATTATTATCTAGCTTTGGAAAAATATAAGAAGCCAAATGATTTTGAAGCTAAAATAAAAAGCAAGATGATAGATGGACATATGAATTATACTTCAGCGGAAATAGCTGCAGCCTATGCGCTATTGAATGATAAAGCTAAGTGTTTTTCCTACTTGAAAAAAGTTGTAGAAAAACAAGAATTAATGAAGTTTGATATCAAAGAATGGCCTGTGTTTGAAAAATATCACAATGATCCTAAATTCAAAGAAATTACTGATACAAATAATATTGATTTGTAGTTCTAACCAAATAAAGTATAAACTTCTAAATGGGATTGTCAACTTGAAGGAGAATGCTTTGGATTGCTTGTCGAAGTTGATGAATGCCTAAAAAATAATTTTATGATTAATACTTTCGCATTTTTCACATTCTTGAGATATTGCCTTGGAGGTAAGAGTGATGTGAGTGAGATGATTGCTGGCATGGATTGGCAGCAACAGTATTCCTTTGCTTCTAAGCAAGCTATACTGGGGCTTTTCTTTGATGGTATTGAGAGATTGGGGGAGGAGTATCCTGAGGAGTTGAAGCAGAACCCGATAGGGAGGGAACTGCTGATGACTTGGATGGGTAAGGCGCAACAGATTCGCAGGCAGAACATGAAGGTGAATGCTGTGGCGAGCAAGCTCTTTTCTATGCTCAGGGAGGATGGATTGAGGTGCTGCATCCTGAAAGGACAAGGAAATGCCTTGATGTATCCGAATCCTTATTCACGTACTCCAGGGGATATTGATGTTTGGATTGATGCTAGTAGGGAGAGAATTATGGAATATGCTCAAAAAAAGTTTGAACTGGGGGATGATATAAGGTATCAACATATAGAAACTTCTGTAGATGGAGTACCGGTAGAGCTGCATTTCTTCCCTTGCACAATGAATAATCCTATCTATAATACACGCTTGCAGAAGTGGTTCAAACGGAATGCGGATCTGCAATGCTCAAATGTTGTTAGCCTGCCAGATGGTATTGGAGAAATCGCTATACCAACGACAGCATTCAATGTGGTTTATCAGCTGACGCATCTGTATCACCATTTCTTCGACGAAGGGATTGGAATGAGGCAAATCATTGATTACTACTATGTAGTGAATAATGATGAGTTATTAGTGATTAGGGATACTTTGCAGAGAGAATTGAAATATCTTGGATTGTGGAAGTTTGCTGGGGCGGTGATGTATGTGCTGCATGAGGCATTGGGACTATCTGGGGAGAAGATGATAGCTCCGATGGATGAAAAACGAGGAAAGTTGTTGCTGGCAGAGATACTGAATGGTGGTAACTTCGGAAAGCACTTCACCAAATATGGGCATTTCACCCAACAAGGAATGGCAAAGAAATACTTCCTGAAGATATGGAGAAATATGCATTTCGTAAGATATTATCCTGCAGAGGCATTAAGTGAACCTATCTTTAGAACATGGCACTTCTTTTGGAGGATGAAGAATAAAAAATAACGATATATCGGGCGAATGGCTCCTTATCTCCTTTTTAATGAAGCTACTTTTTTTGTGAAAGAATTTAGTAGCCGATTCTTAGAAAAAGAAACTTTAAAATAATATACGTATGACAGCATTAGTATCAGTAATGAATAAGCACGCTGTTGTAATAGCGGCAGATAGTGCAATAACTGTAACAACTCCCTATGGGCATAAGGTTATAAATAGTGCAAACAAAGTTTTTGCTCTATCTAAGTATCACCCTGTTGGAATCATGTTTTGTGGTAATGCTAATTTTATGAGTACTCCTATAGAGGTTATTGTAAAATTGTATAGAAAGCAATTGAAAGATAGATGTTTTGCAACGATTTCTGAATATTTATCTGATTTTCTAGGGTTTATTAAGAATAACCATTATTTTTGTTCTGCAGAAATGCAAAATGCAAATATGGAGAACGAGATAGAAAATTTCTATACGCTGATCCTTAAGATAGCAGTAAATACTGCAAATGAAAAGAAAAGTTTATTTCTAAACGAATTTATTCTGCAGCTAAATAGTATTGTTGTGAATTCTTGTGAGAATTGTACTTCATTTCAGAATTTTCCAGAAAAAGACTTCGTTCAATCCATCAAGGGACATTACGCAAAAGTAATAGCTAAACATGAAGATGTATTTGGAGATAATGCTCCTCTGAAACGACTCTTTATTAAGGCTTTTGCTAAATTTGTAGCTCATGGAAATAGTAATTTCGCTAATGAAACACAGATTGTAGTTGTAGGGTATGGGGATAAAGAAATATTTCCTTCTCTTCGTTCTGTGTGTTTATATTGGGGATTTTATGAATATTTTCGTTACAACAGTTATATTTCAGCTGGTATTACAGAAGATAATTCTGCATCAATTTGTAGATTTGGGCAAACTGATATAATCAATACTTTCATAAATGGAATCAATGACAACCTGAAAAAAGCTTTATATGATATTTTTGGAAATTTTACTTCTCAATTGAAAAATCTGATGATAAATAATGTTGATACTCAATACTCTAAAGATATTATAAATTCGGCAATTGATGAAGGTAAACTGGTTGCTACATTGGGTGCAACATTGGATAATATCATTAGAGAAACGTCAATAGCGCCTTTGATGAGTTCTTTAGGCATATTAGACAAAGAAGATATGGCTGAGCTTGTTGAAAGTTTAATTTCTATAACTCACTTGAATCGGCGTATTACTATGTCTGAAGAGGGAGTCGGTGGTCCTATTGATGTTGCCATTATATCTAAAGGGGATGGTTTTGTTTGGAAAAAACGTAAGCACTATTTCAAACCAGAGTTAAATCAGATGTTTTTTGATAATTATTTTAGGAGTTAAAGGTATGGTTAATATTTTGAATCTTGCTGAAGTTCAAGAACAGAAGCAAATTGATGAGATAACAAAATGTATTGTTGATTCTTTAATCAATGAAGTGGAAAAAAGTCTTTCTAAAACTAAGGTAGAAAGATGATCTGCTTAAAACTGTTTCATTAAATAAGTAATAACTATGTATATTGAAATTTGGGTATTTGCATTATCACTATTGGCAGCCTTGCTGGTAGGTGGATTGATAGGTTATTTGTGTCGTTTTGGCATTGGTAAACTATGGTCATGTTTGAAGTCTCTTGGTGTGAGCATTCGTAATCGCTTGGTGGATTACTGGTATATGCTGGTCTTCCTTGCAACAACGATTTATGTTTTGGCAAATTTCAAGGTTTGCATAGACTTGTCGTTTACTGAAGATTTTAATGGCAATAATCTTATATTCCTATTTTGGCTAGTATTGATTATATTTCCTATGTTTGATAGTTTCGAAGGATTTGGTATCAGTATCAAGAAGAGAAAACAAAATAAAGAAGAAGATTTCTTGACAACTGAATACCATAATAATTTGATTCATGCTCAAAAGGAAGGAGGTAATCATGAATAATGGAATTTATAGAGTTATCCAGGAGGGAACTTCTCTTATGGGGAACCAATATCTTAATGAGGAAATGGTTAGAACATGGCTTGAATACTCATTGAAAATGCTTGATTTAGTTTGTGGCAACACTTTTATAAAATATCAATATTCTTCGTTTGCTTTTCAAGTAATGAATTCTCCAAGTACGCCTTTTCAGAAATTGAGTAAGTGTATAGAATACTTGATTAAATTAGCTTCAATGATTTAAGTAAAAGGCAAAATATTAAGTGAATAAGTCTTTCTTCAGATGATAATTTATGGAAAAAAATGATATTATAGAAAATACAGGACATGATGCAAAAGGAGCAAAAGGTTTTGATTATCAGTTCCTTTATTTTATAAATCGGCTGTTGAAAATGGCCGATAAAAGAGACGACGTTTCCTACGAAAAGTATGATGATGTTTCTATGTCCTCAGAAGAAGGCCTTGTATATTTCCAGTTGAAACATACTATTGGGGGGCGTAATCAAAAAACTGTTAATCTTAGCTTGCGAGATTATGACTTGTGGAAGACCTTAGCGGTTTGGATAGATATAACCAACAAACAGGATGAAGATAAGCGGATTGACTTTTTGGAAAGTAATAGTTTTGTCTTGGTAACAAATAAAAATCCCGTAAACAATCCTTTTTGGATGGAATTGCAGAAATATCAAAAAGGTGAAATGTCCTTTGATGAGTTGAAGAAATTTTATACAAAAGTCTATGATGAGACGGGAGAATCCAAACGGAAGGAGGTAAATGGCCAAAAAGGAAAAACGACAAAGGGTTATATAAAATGTCTCATTGATTTTGATTATGCTGACCAATTGTTGAAATCTATGAGTATTTGTTTTGAACCAGATTTGAAAAAAGAGATTCTTGAGTCATTGGAACTCAACAAGAATATTCCCCACAAAAATGTGGAAGAGGCTTATCAAGAGCTCCTTGGGATGATTAGAGATAAATACTATTCAGACCAAAAGGATTCCTATACTAGGGAGGAATTTTCCAAGGTTTTTGACAGAATCTGTCAAAAATACAGAGAACGTAAGTTTACTTTTAAGAGGAATACAATGACGAAGCTTCCTCCTCATTTGGAAGATCAAGTATTCATAAAGCAGTTGATGGATGTAGAAGATATTTCTCTTGAAGATGATCCTTTAATTGTTGAATACACAATGGAAAAATTTGATTATATCAATAGTATTAGAGTTGCAACTAAAAATGATGATGTTTCGGAAGAAGAAGTTGAAAACGTCAGAGCTGATGCTGTAAGATATTGGCGTCAGAAATATAAACATTATATGGGACGTATCAATCCTGATGACAATGACAAAATTATAGAGAAAGCAAGCGACCTCTTAAATGATATAAGGGACAAAAATATATATTTTGTAGAGAAAGAAATAGAATCATATTTCTCTAATGGTTGCTTTTATTATCTCTCAGACAAAGACTCAGAACATGAACCGCAAATTGGCTGGCGACCTGGATGGGAGGAAAAATACAAAAACAATGGATAGACTATATAATAATGAGGCTATAGTGGGAAGTGTCATTTTGTTGTTGCTTAATAGCGGCGATATGGAGATGGCACGATTGAGCATAGTGGTTCCCATGATTATCAATGATAAGCTAAGAAATCGTTTATCAAGGTATACGGATAATACAATCGTTGAAAATGTAAAGTATTGCTATGCAGATTTGACATTGAACAGAATTTACCAAGAACTGCTGATTATTGAAATCAACAGTTTGGTTATGTTGAGTCAAGCTGATTTGCTTTTGGTGACAAAAGACAATATTTCATTAACAGATAATGGTAAGGAGGTTATAAAAGAGATTAGAAAGAACAATAGTAAACGCTTGAAGCGTATACTTAAAGTATATAATTTGATTTTGAATCGTGTAAATCAAGTAAGCACAGAACAATTGTATAAATCATTAAACATAAAGCTATGAATTTTTATATAAGGCAAATAAAATTATGGTTCAAACAAAATGTGGAGCCAAAGGTCTATGAGTTTGTACCTAACAAAATAAATGTAATTACAGGAGATTCTTCAACGGGCAAGTCTTCGATTTTGCGAATCATAGACTACTGTCTGTTGTCGGAACGCTCTACCATTGTGGAGGATGTAATCAATCAGAACGTCAAGTGGTATGGGCTTGCTTTTACTCTGAATAGTGTTGATTATGTGGTAGCTCGAAAAAATCCTCAAAATGAAATAGTAGAGCAACAAATGTATTTTTCAGAAGGGAAAGATTTCCCAGTTGAGTTACAGGCAAATACCAATCGTGGAGAGTTGTTGTTGAAATTTAATGAGTTATTCCACACTCCTAAAGCTACATTTAGAATAGATAAAAAGAAACCTGAAGTAAATTTGAATTTCCGTCATTTTCTGATTTTCTCTTATCTGACAGAGGACATCATTGCTACGATGAATACTTACTTTGATTCTAATTTCTTTGGTTCAAAAATTGATTTTGATTATTTTCTTGATGATTTCATCAAAATAGCATTGGGTATAGAGGATGCAAAACAGGATGAACTCAAGAAAAAGTACGCAGAAGAGAAGAAAAAGATGGAGGCTGAATACAAGAAACGTGAGGACTATGCAAAGAAAAAGCAGACGTATGAGAAAACGCTTCTTCGGTTAAAAGACAAATTTGTTTCTTTGGAATTGGGTGAAGACTGTTTGTTCAACGATGTTGATTTTATGCTCAGAATTGTAAAACAGGGCCTTCAGAAATTTGAGCAGTATAGCGATAATGACAAAATAATGAAGGATTTGGATACTCTGAAGGAAAAGCGAAAGACGTTGACTGCCCAAATCGCCAAATACAATAGTTTGAAGAGAGAATATGAGCGTTATCAAAATCTTTCCAAAGAGCAAGGTGATAGTTTGGTGCCATTGAATTTTCTGAATAAACATATTGAGGAAGTGTTGGATTATGAAGATACGAAACTGCTTGTGCAGAATCTGAGAGACTCCTTGCTGAAAATTAAAGAAACCTGTGAACAAAAAATTGAACTACCTGAAAACTTTGAGCAGCACTACAAGGATTTGATAGCGCAAAAACAGGCTGTTGATTCCAAAATTGCACGGATGGACAAGCTGTCAAAAAATACCGCTAGTGTGAGATGGATGCATGAGGCTGTGAAATTGAGAGTTGAATTTGAAAATTTGAAGGAGCCAAAGTTCAAGGGATTAACGGATTCAGAATATATCAATTTACAGGATGAGGTAAATGACTTAAGCGATAAGATATCCAGATTTATTTCAAATAAATCCGAAATTGAAGCAGGTTTGGATGATGCTATCAACAAATATTATGGTTCGCAAATAGGTATATCTGCATCCTATAATTCTTGTCGGCCGCATTTTAATATTGAAGAGCGAATGTTGATGTTGAAGAGCCCGGATTCAAAATTCTATAAGCGCAACGTGGGTAGTAAATCAAACTATATGTTTATGCACTTATGCTTCTTTTTAGGACTTCATGACTTCTTGTTGCAGCAGAACAATTCATTCGTTCCGAATTTTTTATTTATAGACCAGCCAAGTATTCCTTATTATGCAGATAAAACCAAGCATAATGAAAATATCCAAAATGATGATGAGAAGAAGTTGCGTGATGCCTTCTGCTTAATGAATCGGTTTATGGATACTATTGTCGGCCTGAAGAAACAGAACTTTCAGATAATTATGATAGAACATGCAGACAGTAAATACTGGGATAATTTTAATTATTTTGAAACTCGATATGGGTTTACTGAAGACAAAGACTTTGGTTTAATTCCTGAAATTTTAGCACGAAAATCATGAAAATTAAATTAGGTAATATAGCGTATGCTGTTGTTCAGATGGTTGGCAACAAAACGAATGGTGAAGGTGTTGCATTCTCATCAGAAAAGATTAATTTGTGTGATATTAAAAACATTCTCTTTGAATTATTTGATAAATCGCTGAAATATGATGACCTAAAGCGTTTGGACTTTGTTGGCGGAGTGCAACTAAATCCTGTTTACAATTTCGTGTCATCCATTTTTGAAGACGAGAATTCTTTTATACAAGAAGCTAATAATTTAGCTACTTATCTCTATCAGCAAAGCCTTCATCCTTCAATCAAGAATGGAGAGTTTTACGTGATGAAGATTAATGATTGTATAGTAGATGGGGACAAGGTTGATGCCGTAGGTTTGTTTAAATCGGAACTTCATGATACTGTTTTAAAAGTTGTCAATAATAGCAATGGAATACAGATAATCCCTGAAAACGGAATGAGTTTGAAGAAACTGGATAAAGGTTGTGTTGTGTTCAATAAGAACCGCAATGACGGCTACGTCGTTGCGGTACTGGATAGCAATACTCATGATGCCAATTATTGGACGGATGCTTTTCTTCATGCCGTATCATACAAGGATAGTTATCATGATACAATGAACTATATTGACTTTTGTAAAGGCTTTATGGCAAGTGAAACTATGGAGACCGTATGCAAAGCAGATAAGGCTATTATGATGAATAAGGCTATAGAAACATTGAAAAGTTCGGAAGAATTGGATTTCTCGTCTTTTGTCAATCAGGCTTTTGGTGAAAAAATGAAAGGCCAGATAGACGCATTTAAAGAAGACTATGAACTTTCTCAGACAAAATTGCCAGATACCATATTACCTTCAAAAGCAGCCGTAAAGAAACAGGCTACAACTAAAATTACAACAATAAAACTAGATAAGAACTTTGATATTAAAGTCAAAGGTGTCAAAGCCTTGTTGGAGCAAGGCTATGATGAAAATAGAAGTATGAAATTTTACAAACTTTATTACGAAGAGGAAAAGTAAAAAAGTATTATGCTGAAATTCAAGTTGATAGGTAAATGTTGGCAAAATGCAGTTGGGGAGTCAACTGACGGAGCAGATTTCTTTCCTTGATCATCATGACGATAGTGAGTGGTGGTGTAGCTTCGTTATGTATGGGGAACATTGCTGATACCACAGCCAGCATAGCGATTTCCTTTCTCATACCGCTGGTATGTTATGGGGTGATTGGAGGGTATGTTGCAATGCCGAGATACTCATCAACTGGTGTAAAGAGAGACTGAAAGATTTACATATGGACGAAAGGCTTCCATCCCTTTTAATTACAAGCGACTTTTAGGGATGGGGGCTTTGTAACCTTTTTTGTTTTATAACCATAACATTGCTATGATACATCTTTGTTACGTATATATTGAGTCCTACAAAAAGTTACGTCAAGTAGGCATTGTAATAGATTCTCATTATCAATATGATCTTGATATTCAAAGTAAATGCTTGACAATAGACGACAGATCTTCTATTCCAAATAACTTTTGGGGAGTAGGCATCCATTCACTATCTGCTATAGTTGGAGGAAATGGTGTTGGCAAGAGTACCGTGTTGAGATTCATCCTTGAAACTGTCATTGAAGGTTCTGCTGCAAATGATCATATGCAAGGATGTATAATCTTTGAGATGAATGGTGAGTTATACAAATACAGTCTCAACTGTCACTTAAGAGTCATTGGTGATGGTGGTATCCATATTATAGAATCTGAAAAAGAAAGCATTAATACTTTTTTCTATAGTGGTCATTTTTCTCCTCTATTTGATTCTGTTGATTTGAGAACTGTAGAATTGGCAGGTATGTATAATGCAACGGACAATTTCAGACTTATAAAAGACCTGCAGGATTATTCTAATATTGACACCATTCACTTGACAAATGACATGCAATCTCATCTGTTTGCTTATCTGGCTCAAAATAATTATAGAATCTGCTATTTGTTGAGTCAACAACAGGTTAGAGATTGTTTGAATGACTTTAACTTCCCAACGTACATTATCATAAGTGCCAACACCTCTGGCTTGAAAGCTGTACAAGTTAATTATGCTGGGCAGTTCAATGGTTATCAGATACCAAATTTTAAAAGAATTAGCACCTGCTTTAAAGATAACATGATTGCATACCTGATATATTGCAATTTGGTTAATTCTGTGGCTGATCAGACTATTGTAAGAACTGAAGCGTGTGATTTTCTGGTAAAATGGTGTGATGCTTATAATGAAAATACACGTGGTATACTGAATTTCTTCCGTCATTATATAGATAATGAACCAATAGATGGTAATCTAAGGTATTTTCTGCATAATATATATTTGTGTTTGGAAACATTAGACAATATATGTTCATTTGATGATAACATCGGCTATTATATAGATATTAGAAACGATGGCGAAAGGTTATACAGCTTAGCTGAACAGATATTAGCTGATCGTATGTTTTTAACTGCCAGATTCTTTGATATGTCCTATAGCCATACTTTATCTGATATAACCGTGTTAAGTTCTGGTGAACAGGAATTGCTAAACCTTTTTTCGAGGTTATATCATGCGGTAGTTACGGTACCTAGGAAATTTGATAATTTGCGCATCCCTTCTTTACTATTACTGGATGAAGCTGAAATTGGATTTCATCCAGAGTGGCAAAGACAATATGTTAATCAACTTTGTAAGTTTATCCGACTGCTATTGGTTCCCGCAGGGCATAATTTTCAAATTGTCCTTACCTCTCATTCTCCTATTATATTGTCTGATATACCTAAATGCTGTACCAATTTTCTAAAAGAAGAGCAAGGATATGTAGTGAATAATAGTGAAGAACAATCCGAAACATTTGCTGAAAATATATTCAATCTGTATCGTAGATCGTTTTTCATGGAAGATGGACTTATTGGACAATTCGCATATAACAAAATTGAAGAGCTGAGGGCTAGAATAGCTCAATGTAATTCATGTGAAGAAATGAATAGCATACGTATAGACATCAATATCATTGGTGACACATTTATCAAACAGTATCTGTTAGGAAAACTTGATGAAGCAACAGTAAGGTTATCTGATGAAGAACAGATTGCCTTTTATCAAGCAAAAATTGACGAATTAAGGAATCATCAGCATGAATAAGATAGAGTTCCCTAGAATGGGCGTTGATGGCGTAAAATATACTCGCGAGTATATTCATCAATGGTATTTGAATACTTTCCATGATGCTATTAAAATGAGATTGGAGGAATTAGAGTATAATTCCCAAAGTAATGGGCAAAAGGAGTTCGTCCGAAAGCTAATTTCGAGCCTTCCTCTCCTATTAACAGGAACACCTCCTAAATTAAAAGCATTCATTGATTCTCTTCATGGAGAATATACAAATCTTGCTAACAAGAAAGTTTATAAAGGGGAAGAAGTTAATGGACAAAGGCTGGAGCAAACTTTTGCCTTGGGGTTGCAACAGGCAATGGGTTATAAAAAGTATCGTAGAACGGAATTGGTAAAACTATCACGTATGCTCAATATAAAAGTATGTCCTTACTGCAATCATAATTTTACTTTATATATAGACCTTCTGGATAAAACAAAAATGAAAGGGTTGTTTCAGTTTGACCATTTCTATGATAAGTCAGATTATCCTTATCTCAGCATGTCGTTATATAATCTGATTCCATCATGTTCCTTATGCAATCATCAAAAGAGCACTGCCAAGTTGGATTTAAGATACAATCCCTATTTCAAAGGAATTTCTGATGAATTTCATTTTAAGGTGGTAGATTCTTTTGAGTTGAGAAGTGGGAAAATGGGAGCAGACAAGATTGGCATTAAAATAGAAAGAAATGCAAGTGGACAAGGTATAGATGAACTGCAGGAAAGTTTGCATTTGGAAGAACAATACAGCAGACATAAAGATATCGTACAAGAAATTTATGACAAGGCATATTCTGAGACTTATTACCGGAACATGCTCACAATTATGCCTGATGTCGAACGTGAAAAGTTATTGAATCAATGGATGGGTATCTCTATGGACATAGAAGATATATCCAAAAGGCCTCTTACCAAATTCTGTCAAGATATACTGAAACAGGCTAGGATGGAATATGTCAGAGGAAAGAAAAACTAGGAGAATAATATGAAGACCACTCTGCTCGGTGCTGGTTTAGATTGACGAACAAAAAAGGTATTTGCCAGACTGTGCAAGATGGGGTAGTCTGAGTTCTGTACCTATTGTAAACAATCTGAAATATACCTGGGTTGTAAGGATAAAGATAAAATCATTAAAAGGTTGCTCTTTAAGGAAAGAATACAATAGTATAAAGTAAAACACAGCATATATAGCAAAAAAATATTGGTTTCATATTTATTTTGACTGAAAGAAATTTTTACAATAAAATAGCAAAACAAAATAATATTGTAATGGTTTATATACCTCCATATATTGTTAAAAAATTAGATGCTTTGAGTGTCTATGATGTTGCAGAGAAATTGGGTTTGACAGTTTCTCGAAACAAAGCACTGTGTTTTATGCATCAAGACCATAATCCAAGCCTTCACTTCAAAAAAAGCAATAATTCTTGGAAATGTTATGTTTGTGGTATAGGTGGTCATAGTATAGAGCTTGTCAAGAGATACAACAATTATACTTTTCAAGAAGCATGTGTTTGGCTATCTCGGGCATTCAATATATCAATACCAGAAAGCAAAGGGGTAAAATTTAAAAAGGCCCCTATAAGAAAGGTCGCATCTACCCCAAAAGAAACTACCTATCAACAAGTAGATGAAGAAGTCTTGAATTGGATAATAAACAAATCTCGATTATCAGAGCAAGCAAGACAATTTCTATTTGTTGATAGAGAATATTCAGAAGAAGTAGTTTCTTCTTTAAAGGTAGGAAGCATATCTGATGCAGAAAAGTTCGTTACAGTTTTAACTGAGACATTTTCCAAAGAGAGGTGTTTAAAAGCAGGAGTTTTAATGGAATACCGAAATAGTTTGCATCCTGTGTTTAGAGTGCCTTGCCTATTATTTCCTTATTATGATATGGAAGGACGTATTAAAAATATTCAAAGTCGCTTTCTCGGAAAGTTGGAGAAAGGTGACAAAAGACGATTCAATAACTGCAAAGGTATCAGTCCTTTAATGTTCAATATGCCTATTCTGAAGTCAACTGAAAGATTTGATAAAGTATATATTGCAGAAGGTGTTACGGATTGTATTGCTTTTCTTTCGGAAGGCAAGAAAGCTATCGCTTTGCCTGGCGCAGGTTCCTTCCGACCGGAGTTTGCTGAATTCCTAAGGGATAAGTCGCTGTTTATGTATGTTGACAATGATGAGGCAGGAAATACTTTGTTTGAGAAAATAAACAAGGCATTAAAGAAAATAGGTAATTGTATTCATAATATCAGAAAAGATACAAAATATAAGGATTATTCGGATTATTATTTAAGTAAACGTCATGAGAAATATCCAAAAAAATATATTTGAGACCATCTGTAGCAGGGAGAATCTGATATTGGCATGGCGAAGAGTTGAGAACTCTTATCATCATGGTGATGTCTGGTTTGACGAATTGGAACTGTCTGCTTATAAGTTTAATTTGTTGGACAATATAGAAAAATTGTCAGAGAAGATGAAGACGGGAACTTATCAAATGGGACCGATAAAACCAGCTCCTTACCCCAAAGGCAAGAAAGTTGTCAAGGATGATGGAGAAAATGAGCATGAAGAACTTCGTGTCAGACAATCATTCTGTATTCATGTAGAAGACCAGATTGTATGGATGGCTGTATATGGCGTATTAGGACCTTACTTTGAGGAGGATATGCCTGCCTGGAGCTATGGAAATCGCCTGTTCTTGAATACATGGAAAGATGAAAATGGTCATTGGATTAATGGTGTTTATAGAACAACATCCAAGTTGTTTTATCGAAAATGGCAACAGGGATGGCCTTTGTATAGACACATGTTAGCTGCGTGCATCAAGAGAAAGGCTTTTCCTGGAAAAAAAGATGAGGAGATTTGTGATGATTCAGTATTGGAGTCCATTGCTGAAAATGAGGCTCAGGTGAATAAAGCTTTTAAATTGCCATATTTGGAAAAAGATTATTTTCCGAAAGAGGGCTATCATTCGAAGTTGTTTTATATGGCAATCGACTTGGAAAAGTTCTACCCATCGGTGAAGATGGATCGAATCAAGACAATACTTTTGAATTCTTTTCCCATACATAATCCTAACTTCACTGCATTGATTAATGCAATAACAAAATTTGATGTCACTTATGATGGATTTGTCGGACAACCTTTCTCTGATGATGAATTGGCAGAAATGGATTTGTATAAAGATGTTATATTTGATGGGTTACCAACAGGTTTATTGGTTGCTGGTGCCTTAGCAAATTTGTACCTATTGGAAATAGACCTGAAGGTGGAAGAAAGGTTAAGAAAGGACAATAAGCACCACATCTTGCATTTCAGATATGTAGATGACCATTTGTTTTTATCAGAAAATGCAGAGAAATTGATAGAGTGGAAAGGCTGGTACATTCAAGAGCTTAATAAAATAGGGCTTAATGTAAATGCCGCAAAAACCGATACAGAACCCATAGAACTTGACTCGCACTATCCGACACCACTTCTGACGCAAACACTACACAAAATCTCAGAAATAGCAAAGATGCCATTGGACTTATTGAGTTCCAATGAATTTAGTATGGTGTTCAGAGACTTGCAGATGTTGCTTGTTACGGATTTTCCAGAACAAGAAATCAAAAAGGGAACAAGGACTTCGTTTGCTTGTACCATGTTGTCGCGCCTAACCTCTGATATCAAAGTAGATTATGATAAGATTCATCAATTACGGCAAAAATGGTTGAAGTTTGTTTCTGGACTGAAATTAAAAGATGAAGTAACTGAAAAAATGTTGCGCTCTTTGATTTTTACTAAAGGTGACGATTATCCTGAGACTTTAGACCAGCCTATTCTTGATGTGATTACAAATGAAGGCAAAAATATCTATGAATCAATAAGAAGTGCTATTGGTGATTCAAGAAAGGAAATTCAGAAAATAGAAGAGAAAATATTTCATTTGTTGGTCTACTCTGTCAAGGAAATTCCAGACAAGCCAAAGATGTGGCTGAGGATTTTGGACTTCTGCATCTATCATTTGCCAGATAAGATACAGCAATTATATCTGATTTTGAATAGAATTTATAAGGATGGCAGTATTCATTCTTTAGGATATGAGTATATAGTCTCGGTTATGGATATTCATTTGGCTTTGCAAGTGCTAAAGGCAATTTCTCGACTTTCTGCAAATAAGTATAAAGACCCATGGAAGAAAATAACGGATGAAAAGTTTCTTGAACAAATAGCAGAACTTAAGGATAAATACAATGGTATACCCCATTATTTATATAATGATGCCAAATTCTTGGAAGAAAGAGTAAGAAGGACATTAAAGAAATATATTGAGAAAGAAGAGGTTAATGATTACTTGGCAGATTGCAATTACCACGGAATAGAATTGGATTCTTCATTTTGGCTGTTATGGCATATAGAACGTTTCAATAAAAGTAAACCAACGCCAAACTTGCTTATGCCAAAATTCTTAAAGAAAGATTTGGATAAGGCTAATGTTGTTTCTCCATATTTTACTCAACTCCTTTTTAGTAGTATTTCTTATGTTCCTTTATCAAACTTTGGCAAACAAGATTTTTCAAAGTTGAAACTCGATAGATTGCAAAAGGAAAATTTACTTCTAAGTGTTTGGGGGCAGAAAGGAGAAACTATGGTTGTTAAAGGTTTTGGACTTCCTGAAAAGAAGATGTCAAGTCCTAATAACAAAATATCCTTGCTGCAATGGATTAGGGAGGTAAAAGAAATGGCGGAAAAACAGAATGATGTGTTAGGAAATGCATTGTGTTCAGAATATTGCGCAACTCTCATTATGAAGTCTGTCGTGAAGTTTTTTCTTGATGGTATAGAACATATAGAATCTGTATATCTCCATCCTGCTTCGATATTGGTAAAAAGAGAGGAATGTTTGAAGCCAAAAGATTGGGATAGTTGGCTTTCGACTCAAAAAGAAATCGAAATATCAATAAAAGATTCCTTTCAGGATACTATGTATAGGTATCCGTCATTCTCTTCTAATGATTATTCTCCAATGATAGGCGCAATATATGGTTTGGGTATCATTTTCCTTCAATTATTGACGAAAGAATTCTCTCTTCCTTGGGTGTTCAATAGACCTGAATATGGCTATGAGTGGCAATCGGTGCTTTATCGTTTGTTGGAAAGAGGAAAGGTTTCTTCTCACAATTATGATATTATATCTGCTTGTTTATCTTTGGAGAACCGAGAAACAATCAAGTTGAAAGGAATCTTGAATGACGTTGCTTGCGCTCAACAGGTCAATGATGCAAAAATAGAAACGCTTGAAGAACTTCTCAAGGAAATAGAAGCCTCTCTTGCCGAACTGAAAGAAAATCAGATTTCTGTAGCACACCATGAAACTCGTCAACTTGTAATGATTAAAATCTAATGGAAAAGTTATTGAATATTGGTATTATACAGGCTATCGTAGATCCCGATTTGGCTTGGTCAGATACTCCAAAGATGGATATATATGAAGCTAATGTTATTTGGCGACAGATACAAGCGGCTTTTGCATCTTTCCAAGAGATGTCCGACACAAAGAAACCTGATATTGTGGTCATACCAGAGTTGGCAGTTGCAACATATTTTGAGTCTCGCATAAAAAGTTATGCTCAAAAGATAGGAGCAATTGTTGTTGCTGGCTTGGATTTCAAACAATATGAAAAGGGAAGAATTGCCAATAGGGCAATATTCTATGTGCCACGTGATTGGCCACAAGGTAAACAAGTTGGAAAAGTAAAAGCGACCTCTTTCTATTTCGGGAAGCATTTCGCTTCACGAGAGGAAATGAAAATCATCAATAAGGATTGGAACATGTCTTTCGTGCCATGCAACGAATTCTATATCGTTGATTTGGCGGGATACGGGAAACTCGGAGTTTCCATTTGTGCAGACTTTTATGACATTGAGCGCTACGCTATATACAAAGGCCGTATTCAGCATCTTCTGATTATTGCCAATAATAAGGATGTCAAATCATTTTATTTTCTGGCAGAGGCCATCTCACGATTGGTGTATTGTAATGTCGTGATATGTAATTCTGGACACTATGGAGGCTCCGTTTGTTTTACTCCTACGAAACATGAATATCAACGCTACAGCTATAAGCACGAGGGACATGACCTATTTACCACACAAATAGTCTCTTTACCTGTTGATGCCTTATGGAAGGCACAATCGGAATATGAGAATGCTTTGAAAGATTTCAAGAATCCACCTCCAGGATATGAATACTATTACGAAAAATATGTTGAACAAGCTAAAGAAGAAAAGAAATGAGCTATAGATGGCAAGAAACGATAAAAATCCTTATTCCGGGTTTTTACATTCTTTGTAGTATAGGTATGGGATATTTTTGCACACATTATCAGATAGATAAGGATATGTGTGAGAGTATAAATAAAATCTCTGCCATATTGATTATGCTCATATTGTTGGGAGCTTTCATTGTAGGCTATATTAATGAGATAATCAGTGGAGGCATAGAATATATTCTTTATTGTTGTGGTTTGCCACGTCCTTCACGATTAGTATTGAACAATTCGTACAAAAGGTTTTCCATAGTGCAAAACCGTGACTTGCGGCATAAACTCCAACTGCCAGAGACTGGTTTCATTGATAATGCCAAGGCTGCAAAAGGTCTGGCTCAGGCAAAACAAGCAACAGAAATAGATAAGTATCAAGAGTTTTACTATCAATCAGTTTTGGCAAGGAATCTATTCTTTGGACATATGTTCTCTTCTGTTCTCTTAACGATTATTATAGGCTGGTCTTGGACTTTGTTCCTTTCAATACTCATCATCGCAGTATTACTTTGTTGGCAATGGTGGAAAATGAATTTGGTCTATGTGAAAAAGATATTTGAAGAATATTTGAAATAAGCTTTATATGGAAACATTTTTAGATACTATATTAAAAGCATTAAAGGCTACTGCTAATAATGAGCTGACGATAGCGCTGTATCGGTACCAAGCGTAGCGGTGTAATCGGTACCGATTGCAGTGATAGCATGGTACCGATTACACCGATACGCTTGGTACCAATTGGTGCGCTATGATGGTACCGATTCATGCGCTACAGTGGTACCGATTCGCCGATACTGTCAGATATTTGGTGCATAGCCCAATCAATGGGCTATGCTGATGAGTTTACTTCCTAAGGCTGTTTCTATACGAGCAATGGTTTGAGTAGTGAAGTTATGTCTGCCTGTTAGCCATTTGGAGATTTCTGAGTCTCGCTTGTTGAGTAAGCGGGCAAAATCCTTTTGGGTGAGTCCCTTGGCTTTCAGGATCTCACTAATGCGCTCGGCAATACCGAAAGACAAATCGAACTCTGCCTTTTGCTCGGCAGGTATCGCAGCGAGGCAATCACGGAATAATTTGTTCTGTATCATAACGCTTAAATTTCAAAGGTTGCACTTTCTATGTCTGTTATCATATTCTTTTCAATGGTAATGATTCCCTTCTTTTGGGCTTTGAGCAGGACTTTGTCAAAAGTCTGTAAATCCATGACATATCCACTGAGCTTTTCATTCTCTTGGTATGTGCGTGATAACTTAACGCCACCATTTCCTAAAATAAGTATCTGGTCGGATATTCTTAGGCAGTATAGGCGGAGTTTGCGGGAATCGATAGACAAAGCACTAACATGGTCGTTCATTCTTCCTTCGATACGGAAGAATCTTTCTAATGCTCCCTTATCGATAATTTTGGATAAAGCCAATAATATGGCATTGAAGTCTTTATTGTATGTCGCATTGTCCTTAAACTCCATCAGGAATTTTTCAAATTCGCTTTCGGAGTTTCCATCGAAGCAGATAGAAAACATGCCTACGTTGTCATTCTGCTCTATTGTCTTTAATGTTACTTGTGTCATAACTGTATTTTTTTAATATGCAATGCAAAAATAATAATTTTATTGATAGCTTGTTCACTTTTAAGTGAATAATTAAGAATAATTATCACAAATATACATTATGGAACTCCACAATACACCACAACACAAATCCTTCCTCTGGTATCTCGACTTCGAGCCATTCAGCTGGCACACCTTCTACGGTGAGCAATGTCCGCCATTTGTTACAGAAGAGAACAAGGAGGCATGGCGACGGTATCTGACAAAAGTCATCAAGAAGCATCTGAAGGCAGAGGTGATGAATACACCTGAATTCTGAGATATTGAACTCCAGATAAGGGAAGAAAAACTGTTGCGCATAAAATGGGACGAGAAGAGAAAACGGTTTATGGAGAAACAAAGGTATCGTGCCAAGATGGAGCGACCGAGAATCAACTATATTCCGAAAGGACTGAGCGTGGACTTATGAAGAGGAATACTCAAAATATCTGATGCAGGAAGTAAGCTTTGAGCCAAGAGATAATGATGACTTCATGGCTCTGCTGCGTCTACTGGAACGATGGCACAAGAAGTCCATCCCACAGATATTGGAGAAGAACAGACCCGATGCAGTGTATGCCATCGCCATGACGCTGTGCAAGCATATATCACTGTTCATCAACCGAGATGACATACAAGAACTGGTAGGCGAATACAAAAGACGTATCGGCAAACTGGTATTCGCCAGCTATCAAGCCCTGGTAGAAGCAGTCAAGATATGGAACCACGAGGAAAAACGTCAGGAGGTATGCCGCTATATCAAAGAGACGGCCGGACAATACCCCAATCATCGGGGCATGAAGAAGAAGTTGATGGATTTGATGCCAGAGACACCATTTGAAGGAGAGCCGATGGCTGTGACTCGTGAGCCAAACAACATGGAGAAATCACTCCTGTAAATAATCAACTACACCAATGATGAAACAGAAACAATGAGATAATCATAGCACTCTAACAGTACCGCTTGCATCAATCAAATGATACCACCTCGTTAGCGTGGTTACAGGTGTCGCCTACTACGAGAGCTGGAGACACCTGCTGTAATGACATCTTATAGTTCGTTATCCAATATTTCCATCATTTCTGCAGCTGTAATCACTTGCGGTTCTTTTGGGAAGTGTTTGAGATTACCTGTTACTAAGAAGGAGTCTTCCTCACTCAGGCAGACTTCATAGAAAACTCGGTCATCCTCATCTGGCATTTCGCCAGCATAAGGAAAACGGGACGAATCAATGACTGCATATACCATTGCGTTCTTTTCTTAATCGTCTGACTTCTCTGATTTCTTCATTGTTTATCATGACGATAGTGGGTGGAGCGGTTGCTCCAGTAATCATGGGGTATATAGCGGATACTACTGGCAGCATGGCGATTGCCTTCCTCATACCGTTAGTATGTTATGGGGTGATTGGAGGGTATGCGTTATCGAAACGCCACGTTCCTCTTTAGATAAAAGGATTTTTTCGAAAATCACCCCGTCCCTCTTTACCCTTAAAGAGGGCTCCACCTCTCATCTCGGTCTTCTCCCCTCAGGGAAGAAGAGGGAAACCGCCCTCAGTGCTATATTTGCCCCACCTGTCCCTCCCCTGCGGGAGGGTCCTTACCCTATACCCAAGCCCTAAATCCCTACCATAGGGATTAGGGATGTAACCGCCCTCCGGTGCTCGGAACCGCTACGCTCTAAGGTTGGCGGGGCATCAAAGCCCTCGCCATGTTGTGCGGGATGGACCGCCTGGGAATAGCAGTTTATAGTTTACAGTTAATAGTTATAGTTTACAGTTGATTTCGTGGTTATTTGCTGATAACTTGCAGATTTCTTGTTAATTGCTTGGTGGTTTCGAGAAAAAAGTGTAACTTTGGCGGCAAGTTATATAAATTAAATAATAGGAGATAGGATTATGGCATTAGCAATTAGTGGTATCCCAATGCTGACAGGTGATGAGGCTTTAGCTTTCAGAGAAAAAGCTGAAGAAACATTGAAGAAGCGTGGTAGCATAGATTTCTCAAAGCAGCGTGCTGAGATGAAGGCTATTCTGGCAAAAGCAAAATTTTAAGTTAGTATTATGGGATTTTTAGCAGATAAAACAGTGTTTTCACCATTGACAAAAGAAATATTGGAAGAATCTATTTCATTTTCATGTGGCAATGAAGACTTGGATGGATTCTTCCATAATGATGCTGTGTCTTATGCCGACAACTTGTTCGGTAAATCTTACTGCTATTATCTTGAGGAATCAAAGGCTGATATCGTATGTGCCTTTACGGTCTCAAATGCCAGTATTTTCACAAAATACTTGCCTAATGCGAGAAAGAAAAAGGTTGGAAAGCATGTTCCTCATATAAAACAGGATTTGATATATCCTGCTGTACTTATAGGAAGATTGGGAATTTCAACAAAATTTCAGCATCTTCATATCGGGACAGAAGTAATGGACTTTATTAAGTCCTGGTTTGTTGAGCCATATAATAAAACGGGCTGTCGTTATTTGGTAGTTGGTGCCTATAATGAAGATGTGCCTGTGGCTTTTTATAAGAAGAATGGTTTTGATTTTATGTTCAGCACAGAAGAGCAGGAAAAATTATATAGAGGTATTGTTTCTGATAAGCCATTAAAGACTCGTCTAATGTACTTTGATTTGATACTTATCAAGTAAGTAAAAAACAATGTAAAATACACCGATAAGTGTAACTACTAGCAATATGCTTGGTATGCTGTATTGGTGATATATCCAGGAATAAAATATGAGAAATGAGGGTAAGCAGTCAATTTCGGTATTGCCTTGGATATAAGGTTCCTTACCGTTAAGGAAGGCTCCACCTTTCACCCCGACCCTCTCACCCTCAGGGAAGAGAGAGGAAACCGCTCCTCCTCGTCGCTCGGAACCGCTTCGTTCTAAGGTTGGCGGACCAAAGCGGTCTTCTCCATATTTTGCGGGATGGGACCACCTTGCTAAAGGTGGATAGGATTATTGAAGTGCTGGTTTCGTGGTTATTTGCTGATAACTTGCAGAATTCTTGCTTTTTTCTCATCAGGATTGTTGTAATCCGCTATGGAAAAGCCATTGTTCTTTTTATAGGCAAAGCGTATTTTGACCGTTTTCTTGTCAAAGGTTACCTGGAGTCCTGGGTAGAACCTGTATCTGATATTTTCATACCACAGTTCTTGTTCTGAAGCCTTCTTCATGGAATCCATCCTCAGAAAGATTCCAATCTTTTTCATTTCACATATAGTGTGCAAATACTTTCATATCATTCTTTTTTATTCTTATGTTTGTGTTTACTTTTGTGTTTGCATTTGTGTCAGCAAATCGTATCCAGCCGTTCCTTCACTTTTTCTTCTTCATTTGCACCCTTTGTTGATAATCTTAAGAGTTGGAGATGATATGATTTGAAGATGTGGTCCTTTAGGGCGTCACGACTACTTTGTACGGTTCCTTTATGGTGATAGGCATAACCATCGATTTCTATACCGAGTAATGGTTGCTTGGTAGCCCGTTTTATGATCAGGAAATCTACATGGGTATTGAAATTGCCTGCATAAATTCTTTCTTCTTCACTCATTAAGTCTGTTTGCCTGAAGATTGAACGCAAAGGGATATGGCATAATACATGGAGACAGGAATACTTCCGGTCACTTTCAAGTATACTTTTAATCAGAGAATACGCAATGTTCTCAGAAGCATACTCTGAGATTTTCGGATGGCTTTCCAAGAATGCGATGCGCATATCTGTATATTGACTATAGAGATAGTCAAAGATAGAAAACACCTTGCTGTCTACGACCTTACAGTTATTGTAGTCAATATAATCAATTAGATCTTTAATGTTACTTGTCTTCTCTTGCTCATTGCCTGTTACCACTAGGTAGAATTTCTTCTTAGCTCTTGATACAGCTACATTTATGAGATGTGGATCATCAATGAAATCATTAATCTGATTGCTTACTACACTCATTATAATGACATCCTTCTCTCTTCCTTGGAACTTATGAACAGTACCCACTTCAATATCAGGTAACTGCTGGCGAATGGCATTCACCTGATTATTATAGGGGGTAATGATTCCTATTTCATCCAAGCAAATATCTTTCAGCTCAGGAATTACCTCTTGTTTGATGACTTCAATTTCTCTCAGATTGGTCATGTTTGCTGCATGGTTACCCTTTACTGTCTTATAAGCAGCAAGAACATTTTTGTTGGTCTCATCTTCCTTCATAATGAGAAGATTTCCACCATAAAACTTCTGGTTACAGAAGTTGATGATACGGGAATTGCAGCGATAATGTTCACGCAGTAAGGTTTGGGGTACATCCTTGATCATGATACTTACTGACTCCAGGAAACTATGATTAGCACTATCATATCCATCATCTATGTGGGATAAGCCAAAAATAACTTTCAGTTTCTCTCTATCATTATTTGTAATTACATTTGGCAACTGTTTTGTATCGCCTACAATTACAGCGTTCTTTGCACAGGTAAGAGCCAACGTTCCTGTCTCAAGTGATACTTGAGAGGATTCATCCATAATTACATAATCATAGATCGTATTGCCGCCTAATGAAGATCGAGCTGAGAAAGTTGTACTCGTAATAACCGGATATTCCTTGAGGACTTCCTCAGCCTGGGTGGACAACGTATCTGCATCCGTAAACTCACGACGCATTCTGCCTGAATATCTGGCATGAAGCGTATTTTTCAATATCATCATTGAATGATCAGATAATGAATCCATAAGAGTTTTGTTGTCATGTAGCTGTAATTCATCTTCTATCTGTCTTAGCTCCTGTTCCAGTTCTTCAATTCTCTTCATATAGTAAAGGGCCTGAAGTTCTATAATGAGCTCATCCAGGTGATATTTATCAAACTTACTCTTGAGATGCAGCCAATATCTGATAAGCAGGCTTGTCCATAACCATTTCAGCCATTGCCAAAAACTCTTGGAATTATCATCCCTGGTATCGGCAAACTCCTGAAGTTTTACCCACATTTTCGTCAGCCCTATAGAAGATAAAGAACGCTTGAGGTAGAATGTGCCATCTGAAATGTTATGATTGCTCTTGAAGTGAGTCCATTCCAATTTGAGGTTTTCCAATTCCAACCTTGAAGTTGCCTGTTGATTCTTTAAATCAAAGACTGTGTCTAATTGCAAAGAAATTCTTTGAATCTCTTTTTCAACAACAGTTTTTTCCTCTTCTTCTATTCCCCAATCTTTTACATTCTCTGGTATTGGGGGTTGTCCTTCCTTGATAAAGGTCTCCTTATTATCATGGCTTCCCAAAGTTGCAACAATGAAATCAATCCCGTACTTGGCGAGTTTCTCCTTTACATTTGCTGTAGCAGAATTGTTATTTGATACTACGAGTATTGTTTTTCCCTGTATGAGAAGATTGGCTATGATATTGAGAATTGTCTGAGTCTTGCCTGTACCTGGAGGTCCCTGGATGATACTAACCTGATTTCTCAAAGCGTTCTCCACTGCCTTCTTCTGACTGGAATTGCAGCCAAAAGGGTAGATAAAGAAGTCTGCTCTAAGTTTTTTGCTATGATGTTTAGTATTAAGATAAACATCAGCAGCTGTAGAATTAGGTATCTGCTTTATCTTTTCATAGGCAGTTAAGAGAATCTTTTGGTTATTGATGTCATTCTTTAAAGGATTGATCTCTGCCACCTGTTTAAGATAGGCCCAGACATTTCTTGCCTTTTCATCTGCCAGGCAAGAAACTTCTACTTGAATTCTGCTTCCTGGATATTCTTCTACCTTGTCAATTTTATATTTGATGCGCCAGTACTTCATACCATGATGTGTGAAGCACCAGAGATCAGAAATGCCTTGTCTTATGGTACCATCCAGCATCACTACAGCATACTCTCCGTCAATATGTAAAGACTCCTCTATGATGACCACATTTTCTTTTTTGTAAAGATATGTTTTCGGGTTTTCCTTAAACATCACAGCCATTTTCTGCTCATTGGCGGGAGTAATGCTCTCAATATTCAAGGAGCGTGGCTCTCCTTTTATGAGGATTATTTTTGATGATATATCTAACATGTTTAATTTTTTATAATACATTGTTGCGAGTGCGTATGGTAATTCTCTTAACTTCAAAATACAAAACTAATGGTTATACTGCACCATCATGTCACTCGTATCTTTTCTTCCATATTCGGAACTGCACCAATTAAAACATGTGCAAAGATACAATGATTTAATGTAATATCCAATTTTTCAAGCATATTTCTTTAATATATCACCCGAGAACTTAGAAGAGATTGTTGAGTACTACTCGGATGCTGAGAATGACAGGATGGTTGAGATACCATATGAGGTAGCTCACAATCTGATCTATGGTTCCATAGAATTTGCCGGATCACATCATCGATCTCTTGCTGACTATAGATCACGAGGAGTTGCGTCAGGACTTGGAGAACATAATCAGGTATGGCTTGGGCAAATACCAGCATTTGATAGCGACAGGGGAACTGTTTGCTGCCATACGTCATAGCATCATCCTTCTAGCAGAGGTGGTTGAAGAGCTCCATCGGGGTGAACTGCTCAGGCAAGAGTATGCTCTTGATGTATATGAACGGTATCACAGGTTAGAGGAAGACAGCAACAGGTAATGGAGTAAAGGCATCATCGCATTCTTCCTTTGGCTGAGTTTTGGGCTTTAGTGGGTAGTGTTCTCTGCTAAATAGCATTGGTGATGCTTTTGTTTACATATCGTGCCAATTCATCAAAAAGGTCTTTTGCCTTTGGGATGAATTGGCACTATTATATAAATATCATCAAAGCAGATTTTCCTTGAGAATTCTGCTTCCATTGCAGCATTTCATTATATATTTTTCTCTTCATAATTATCTGTTTGTCACGTTATGACGACCTTTCTTTGCCCTATTTCTCACGTTTTGATGAGATAACAGTAGGCTATTTCTCACGTTTTGACGATTTTTTATGTTGCAAAGATACAAAAAAATGCCTTAAGTTATTCACCTAAGTCTTCTTTTTCATAAAGGCGTATTCAGCAAAGTCTCGCGCACCAGCTACAATTACCTTATAGCTGTTGAGGTAACTGGTTTTGATGAAGGATAGGGCTTTTTCCTTATCTAGCACCTTGTCATTTAAGTGATCTTTTTCCATTTTTATTGTTTTTCCTTTCTATTTTTTTGCAAAATTAGCTGAATGGTGAGAAAAATAGTTGCTCTGGAAGGCATCTACCTTGAGCACCAACTTCGGGTACTTCCTTCATCGAAACAGTCGCCATACTCGATGTTGTAGCGGTATCCGCTGCCACATTCGATGTTTATCTCAAACAGTTCCTCGATGCTATGGATGTTGTTGATGAAGGTCCTGCGGGAGAGTTCCGTTCCCTCACTGAGGTCAGAGTCCAACCATCTGCTTTGGATTTCCTTCAGGGTGATGCCGCCCCTTTTCTTTGCCCGGTGGATGGTTTCCACGAGCCAGACATATTTGTTTAATTGGTTGATTGCCATATTATCTTGTTTTATTTTGTTTCTTATAATTTTGGTACAAAGATAACGGAAAAGTAGGAAAATATGTTGCACAAGTTGAATTATTTTTGATGTGTGAAGTGATTTTACACCCATTTCTTCTATCTTTGCATTAAAAACTTAGAAAGAAATGATGAATTGTAACAGAAACAGACAAATGGTCAAACGCCGTATCTATTCCTTTCAAATGGATGGCGAGAATAGGGCAGAGGCAATCTGCTTGTCATACTGGCATATAGGGTAGATTCTAACTTAAAAGTGTGCCACCTCTAATAATTAAAAAGTATACCACCTAACCTGAGGATGAGATTGTTTTTGCATAGTTTTCTATGTTTTTGAATCTGTAAGTGATTATTTCCAGTTTTTTGTTTGGTGGTTCAGAAGATTGTTGTATCTTTGCAGATGAAGGAGCAACGCATTGTACGCCATCGAGATTATTCTTAAGATGGGAAGTACCCATTAATCTGGGATTCGGCTAAGTTTCCGTTTTCGGATTTGAGAGATTGCTCCTTCTCAGTAAGATTTACCAAACAAGTTGTCGACACAGGACTTTAAAATTTTGCTTTTGCCAAAATAGTCTTCATCTCAGCGCGTTGCTTTGAGAAATCTATGCTACCACGCTTCTTCAATGTTTCTTCAGCTTTTTCTCTGAAAGCTAAAGCTTCATCACCTGTCAGCATTGGGATACCATTAATTGCTAATGCCATAATCTTATCTCCTATTATTTGGTTTATATAACTTTTGTCGCAAAAATACGTTTTTTCTTTGAAACCACCAAGAAAATCAAAAGAAATCTGCAACTCATCAGCCAATTACCCCAAAATCATCAGTAAACAGTAACCTATAAACTATTAATCTTTATTAATTATACATAGAGATATACCATATATATGAAATATATTATGTATCTTTGAACCAAAGTAGAACCATTTAAATAAATACACTTATGAGTACAGTTTCAGTAACACCTTCTAAAAGAAAGATCATTGACTTAAAAGATGATACTTTTAAGACTCTATCCATTATGGCTATTCAGAAGGGAACCAACCTCAAAAACTATATTGAGGATATACTCAATGGCATAGCCGAAGATTACGAAGACGCAAAGCTCTATGCTAAATTAAGAAAAGAGCAGCCAGAGGGTCTCATCCGTGCCAACAAAGAAGAACAAGAAGATTTTGAAAAGTGGTTAGGCGTATGAATGTCGAATTTTCCAAAGCCTTTGTCAAAGCTTCCAAACGTCTTTCAGGCAAGATGCTCGATTCTTTAAGACGTACGATAGTAGAAGTTAAAGCAGCCAAAGGTATTCAAGATATCTCTGACTGCAAGAAACTTGTTGGGTATCATTATATTATTCAGTCTCCAATGTATCTCCACCATTAGCATGGCGGTCCCATCAGCAAGTTGCCCCCCGGCGGTCCCATCCCGCAAAAACATGGCGCAGGGCTTTGATGCCCCGTTTTATGTTTAGATCTTGTCTCGTAATAATGCTACTTTTGTGTTAAGTTTGAGTGGAATGGGAGATAGAAACTGTTAAATCTTGGAAAAACGGACAAATTATTGTATATTTGCCATGGAAAAGCGGACAAAATACGTCCGTTTAATATTAGAAAAGGGGACAAGGTTTCATTGGTCAATAATTCAGGTATTCCAATTTACCTGTTGTTCAAATCTGGTTGCTTTTAAGTTTCAGGTTAACAAGAAGACTCAAAACCACATTTCTGTTTACCTTCAGGAATGTGGCTTTGAGTCTTTTTGTATTTTACTATTTGAGCGCAGTACAGATATATGAATGTACATTTACTGATACATATATTACCTATTTTTAGGTATTGTGAACAATTTAATTTTGTCGTATCTTTGCACCCAAAAAAATAAGTTAAAAGATTAGTATGAAACATATCCTGGTGCTTATGATGCTTTTTGAGGTGAGTCTGATGGGAAAGGCGCAATCTATGTCTGGCAAAGTTGTGGACAAAGATTCTCATGAAGCGATTATCGGTGCTGTCGTGTATGTGGGTAGTTCTCAGAAAGTGGCAGCTATCACTGATATTAACGGGCGATTTTCCATAGATGCAGCCAATGCAGGTAAATCTCTTAAGATTACTTATATAGGATACAAAAACTATTTAGGTAAGTTAAACCAGGCTCTCTATGAAATGGAACCAGAAATCAAGTCTGTGGGTGAAGTAGTGGTTACAGCTCAGGAGTCAAAGAGTCTGTCTTCTGCTTCTGTTATCGAGAAGCATGCCATGGAGCACCTGCAGCCTTCAAGTTTTACGGACATTCTCGAACTGTTGCCTGGTGGACGTTCCAAAGATCCTGATTTGAGTAGCCCTAATACGATTCGTATTCGGGAAGCCGGAAGTCCTTCAGGATATACTACCACTTCCCTCGGAACGAGTTTTGTAGTAGATGGAGCTCCCATCAGTACCAATGCCAATATGCAATATGTGGCTGGGTCTTGGGATGCAGCAACAACATCCAGAGAAAATATGAATGCCGGAGTGGATATGCGTAGCATCTCTACCGATGATATCGAGAAAGTAGAGGTGGTACGTGGCATTCCATCGGTAGAATATGGAGATTTGACAAGTGGTCTGGTGAAAATAGAACGTAGGAGAGGTGGAAATGACTGGAATGCCCGTTTGAAAGCAGATATGGGAAGCAAACTCTTTTATCTTGCAAAAGGATTGGAATGGACTCCCCAGCAGATGACCCTCAATCTCAGTGTTGATTACCTCGATGCGAAGGCGGATCCAAGAAACCGGCTTGAAAATTACAGGAGACTGACGTTTTCTGCCCGGTTCGGAAAAACTTGGTTGACAGATTTTTACCGTTGGAAGATCTCGTCCAATCTCGATTATACCGGTTCTTTTGATAATGATAAAGTTGACCCGGATCTCAATAATCAGGCGGAAGATTCTTATAAATCGCAATATAATAAATATGCATTTAATTCACATGTAAGTCTGTCTCCCAAGAAGCGCATTTGGTTTAAGTCGCTGGATCTGACTTTGTCAGCCTCTTATGAGTATGACCTTATCAAGCGAACCAAACTGGTACAGCTGACCCGCCAGACAGTGGCAGCTACAGCAACTACACAAGGGGTTCATGATGGTGTTATCCTTCCCTATAAATATGTGGCTTGTCATGATGTAGAAGGAAAGCCGCTCAATCTTTATGCTAAGGTCAATGGTAAATTCCAGGTTCCTTCTCTTGTGGTTTCCAATACCTTGCTGTTAGGCACCGATTGGAATTACGACAAAAATAAAGGACGGGGGCAGATTTATGATGTAACCCGCCCTCTTTATGCAGGTTCCATGTCATGCCGTCCCCGAAATCTTTCTTCAATACCTTCCAACCAACAGTGGGGAATTTATGCTGAGGAACAGTTGACATTGCCTTTTGCTGGTCATTCTCTTGAACTGGTAGCCGGTATAAGAGGTACGCAGATGTTGAATCTGCCCAATAATTATGAGATGCATGGTAAGTTTTTCTGGGATCCCCGTATCAATCTCGGCTTGACTTTTCCGAAATTCAATATTGGCAAGCTACCATCCTTTATCCGAATAGCAGGTGGAATAGGTGAACATACCAAAATGCCTACTTTGGAACAGCTTTACCCTGATCCTGTATATCTGGACTTAACCCAGCTGAATTATTACCATACGAATCCAGCGTATCGCCGTATCAACCTGATGACGTATGTGATAGATGCAACCAATCAGAATCTGAAGCCAGCACGTAATTTCAAATGGGAGGTGAGTACTGACATCAATATAGGAGGCAATCGATTGTCTGTCACACTCTTTAGGGAGAATATGACTTCAGGCTTCCGTTTGCAGACGGCTTATGCTCCCTATATATATAGGTGGTATGATGCATCGGGAATTGATGCCGATGCACTGTCGGCTCCACCTTCTTTGGAAGGATTACCCTTTGAGGAACGTAAGGAACTGAGGGGCTACAGTTATTACACCAATGGCAGTCAGACTCTCAAACGGGGAGTGGAATACACCTTTGCTACCCGAAGAATAGAAAAACTGTTCACCAGACTCACCATCAACGGAGCATGGTTCCGCACGATTTATCGTAATTCTGTGGTAGAGACTTATCGCCCAAGTGCTGTTATCGGCAGTAAGCAGATACAGTATGTGGGGTATTATGAACATGATGGAGGCAATATGAATGAAATGCTCAATACCAATTTCACGTTAGATACGGATGTCCCCAAGTTGAAGTTGGGCTTCTCAATATCCGCCCAATGCCTGTGGTATACGCTGAAACAGAGTAAAGAGGTGAGTAATTATCCTACCAGCTATATGGATAATGACGGTGTGATGCATGAGTGGAAAGCAGGTGATGAAAATGATGCTTATCTCAGGTATCTGATCAGGGATTATAACGACAGCTATTATCTCAAATACAGAGTACCTTTTGCCATGAATGTCAATTTCAAGGTAACAAAGAAACTCTTTGATGAGAAACTGAATGTAGCTCTGTTCTGCAACAAACTGTTGGATTATACTCCCGAATATGAAAACAATGGAGTAACAATCCGCCGTCATGTAACTCCCTATTTTGGATTAGAAATGAATGTAAAGATATGAAGAGATTGTTGATTATATGTATGATGACCTGTGGTTTTATCATTTCCTCCTGTCATCAGGATGAAGATTCCCTGTTTGCCGAAGCTTCCATCGTGTTGCAGGGAGAAACGGATATCGTTCTCGACAGGGTCCAGGGTACGGTAAGTCTTACCAATCTGAATACCACCCAGGTTTTCACTGTATCATCATTTGAAGGGAATATAGCCAGAGCCAGTATTCTTCGGGGTTCTTATGCTATCCTGGTAGAGGGTACTGCCCAATATCATGACGCTTCAGGTAAAACCTACATCAGGATGTTCAGGGCAAGTACCGATTATGTGGGATTGGAAAAGGAAGGACATAATGAAGCGATGTTGAACATAATTTGGATGTAAATCATGAAGAAGAGATATTTCATATTATTTCTGTGCTGTGTGTCTTGGTTTACTGGAAGGTCTGCAGTAACAGATTCTGCCAGGATAGAGCATCATGCTATGTGGAAAAACTGGCAGAAGGAGACAGCATGGCAAAATCCCGCCATTCATGGGCTTAGCCTCACGCTGCCTTATTCTGAAGTGTATGTCCAGATGGATTACCTGCATCAATCTGCTCCCTTTGTACTGCAGAAGGGAACAGGGCATTTTCTCTCTGAGGCCAAGGCTGAAACCTTCCTTCGCTTGAGCAACCACTCTTCTGCTTGGGGGGCAGCATCTTACATGACGGGAAAGCAATATCAGGTCAGCTGGAATTCTTCTTCTGATTATGATTTGCTGAATCCTTATATTCTGGCGGATACTCTAGGAGGTGACACACATTGTGAACGGTATGGTTTTCAGGGCGGATATGCTGTTAGCAAGGGGAAATTCCAACTCGGTATTGAAGCGATTTTCAGAGCAGAACATGAATATCGGAATGTGGACCCGAGAATGCGAGGTATTGTCACAGATCTGACTCTACGCCTTGGTACTGCCTATGATTTCGGTAAATACCAGTGGGCTGCCGGTCTAGAAGGGAATGTATACAAGCAGACCAATGATGTGGATTTCTATCGGGAACTGGGTGTTATACCTGAGTTTCAAATGACAGGATTGGGAACAGAATATAGTCGTTTCTCCGGAGATAAACGCACCTTGTATTATAAAGGTGGAGGATATGGAATAAATCTGGATGTCAATCCGTTGAACGAAACTGGTTTTTATGGTCATGCCAAGCTTTGGAGACGGCAATATAAACGTATGCTTGCCGATTTGAATTCCGTACCCTTAACCCAGTTGTTTTATCATTCTGCAGAAGTCTCCTTGGGATGGAAGCACATGGGAGGGAGCCGTCAGGTAGCCTTAGATGGAAACCTTGTTTTTGTCAGACGTAGTGGTGATGAAAACATCATTGGCAAGTCCTCTGCCCAATATTATCCTATTATCGGTAAACTTACGATGTATAAGAATTATCTTATAGATACCTATCTCAGAGGACTTTACGGATGGGGGAGTGGCTCTGGTACATGGTGCTTGAATGGAAAGATCGGATATTGGAGCAATCGTGAGCGATATGTCTATCCTGAACGCAAAATGGAGTCTGCTAAGATCTATGGAAGATTGGGTGGACAGTGGATGCGCAGTCTCTCCCGAACTATGGCCCTTACTGTGGACATGACGGCAGCCTATTATGGTAATGTCAGTTCTGGTATCGTCATGCCTTATGCCAATATGAAGGCTTCGTTCCAGGACATGATCAATCATCAGTACCAGTTTGAAAAAGCAGGCTATGGAATGCTCTCTGCTAAGATACGTAGTGATTATCGGCTATCAGGCTCACAGATCGGCTTGTTTGCCGAATTAGGTGGAGATTGGATAACTTGTTCTGAAAACGAACACCAGCACCATCTGCATTTGGCTCTTGGTATCACATTCTAAAGTATAATTTCTAAAGTATAATATAGTATTAATGTAACTAAAAGTAGAAAAATGAAAAAGTTAATTTTAAAGAGTATGATGTTGCTTTCGGTGTTGGCATTGACTTTCACCTCTTGTAGCGACAATGATGACAAAGTAGTTACCACTCCTGTGTCATTGAGTATTGAAATGCCATTGGGACTGGAGAATATAGTTCTCTCCAATGCCAAAGCGGTTTTTACCAATGTAACTACCAATGAAACGTTTATCCAGGAGCAGTTCCAGGAAAAAAATGGTAGCTTTATGGCATCTCTTGCCGATGTGCCTGAAGGAACATACAATGTTGCCATCAGCGGTGACCTGAGTTTTACTAAGGATGGTATTGCCGGTAGCAGTAAAATCAATCAGAAGAGCGAGAATGTGAGTGTAAAATCCGGCAATGCCCAAGTCAAGTTGGCTGTGAACACATTCAATGCTAAGGGAGGTTTCGTTATCTCAGAGATTTTCTTCACGGGTACGCTTACTCCAGAAGGAAAGCAGTATTCTGATGACCAGTATTTCATTCTTTCCAATAATTCTGATGTTACACTCTATGCAGACAGTATAGCGGTTCTGGAATCTAAGTTCCTCACAGTAACAAAATATGATTATAATCCGGATATCATGAACGAAGCAATGACGGTAGATGCTATCTATATGATTCCAGGAAAGGGTACGGAAGTTGCAGTAGAACCAGGCAAATCTCTTGTCTTGGCATTGAATGCCAAGAATCATACAGAAGCAAACTCAGCTTCATTTGATTTAAGTAAGGCTGATTACGAATTCTATGATGAGAGTTCAAATCCACGCTATACAGACGATGACAATGCCAGTGTTCCTAATCTGGATAAATGGTATTGCAGTTCGCTTACCTATTTCTCTTTGCATAACCGTGGTTTCAAGACTTATGCCATTGCCCGTATGCATGGCGATAAGGAGAAGTATCTCAAAGAGAATACTTACGATGCCAGCTATGTGATGGAAGTGAAGGGTAATGCTTATCAGATGACAGCCAAGAACTGTATCAAGGTTCCTAATTCCTGGATACTAGATGCGGTTAATCTTTCTATTGCATCTATGTGGCAATGGAATCTGGTATCTGCAAACCTTGATGCAGGATGGGCTCATTGTGGTCAGGTAGACAAAGATGAAAACCGTTACGGCAAGTCAGTAATCCGTAAGAAGGATGCTGATGGCAAATGGGTTGATACCAATAATTCTACCAATGATTTCGAATCAGATGCAACAGTCTCTTTCCTGAAGAAATAGGCATTCTTGTATAATTTTAAAAAAGAAAAATTTATGAAGAATCAGTTTTTGGGATTATTCCTTCTCTCTTTGTTTCCAGCTTCATTGTTCGCTCAGACTGTGGAGCAGGACACTTCCGTGCGACAGGGCAAATTGAAGAATGGACTGACTTACTATATACGACATAATAATAAAGAGGCAGGCCTTGCCGATTTCTATATTGCCCAGCGCGTAGGTTCCATCCTTGAGGAACCCCGTCAGCGTGGACTGGCTCATTTTCTGGAGCACATGGCTTTTAATGGTACCAAGCATTTCCCTGGCAAGGGGAAGAAGTTGGGAATCGTGCCTTGGTGTGAAACCATAGGTGTTAAGTTTGGAGCCAACCTGAATGCCTATACATCTGTAGATCAGACAGTCTATCACATCGGGTCTGCCCCTGTCAAGCGTGAGGGCATTATCGATTCTTGTCTTCTGGTACTCAACGACTGGAGCCAGTATATCAATCTCGAACCTAAGGAGATAGACAAGGAACGTGGTGTTATTCATGAAGAGTGGAGAAACCGGCGTACCGGTATGGCCATGCAGCGCATGATGGAGAATGTAATGCCAAAAATCTACAAGGGAAGCAAATATGAAGATTGTATGCCTATCGGCAGTATGGATGTTGTTGATAACTTTCCTTACAGAGATTTGCGCGACTATTATCAGAAGTGGTACAGGCCTGATCTTCAGGCCATCGTGGTTGTGGGCGACTTCGATGTGGATATGATGGAGAAGAAAATCCAGAAACTTTTCGGTAAGATCAAAGCCCATAAGAATCCTGCAGAGCGTGTCTATTATCCCGTAAATAACAACGACAAGATGATAGTTGCCATTGAGAAGGACAAGGAGCAGCCTATTATCATCGGCCATCTCTACATGAAAACCGATGCCACTCCTGACAGCGAAAAGAGCCAGGTAAAGTATCAGCGTGATGACTATGTAAGCGGACTCATCACTTACATGCTCAATGGCCGTCTCTCAGAAAAGAAACAGGTGGCAAATCCTCCATTCATGAGTGCTACCGTAAGGAATGGTGCTTTTTTTGTTTCCCGTACCAAGGATGCCTTCAGTATGAGCATCAGCTGCAAGCAGGATCACGTACTCGGTGGTATCTACGAGGCTGTGGGTGAAATAGAGCGTGCCCGCCAGCATGGTTTTACAGAGAGTGAACTGGAACGTGCCAAGAAACTCTATCTCAATGCAGCAGAACGAAAACTGAAGATGGAGAAGGATTATCGCAACGGCCATTACGTAAGCCAGTGTGTGGATCATTTCCTTGAAGGAGAGCCTATCCTTACTCCAGCCTATAATCTGCAACTGGTAAAGCAGTTTGATGGTGAAGTAAACCTGGCTGAGGTTAATCAGTCTGTAGGTAACATCATTACGGATAAAAACCAGGTATTTGTGATGTATGGCCCTGATAAGGAAGGATTTGTTATTCCTTCAGAATCAGAAATAGAAGCTACGGTACTTGCTGCCCAGAAAAAGCAATATGAACCGTATCAGGAGGAAAAGATTCCTTCTACGTTGATGTCTGCCTTGCCAAAACCGGGCAAGATTGTGTCTGAAAAACCATACGGCAAGTTTGGCATGACAGAGATTACGCTTAGTAATGGTATGAAGGTTTACGTAAAACCTACCGACTATCAGGCAGACCAGGTAATGATGAGCATGCGCGCTGAAGGTGGAACCTCACTTTACGGAAATGAGGATATTCCTAATTTCTCTCTCTTGACAAGTGCCATCACAGAAGCGGGTGTAGGCGACTTTTCAGCTACTGCTTTGCGTAAGGCTTTGGCAGGAAAGTCAATCAGGCTGACTCCATCCATCAGTAGTGAAGGCCAGCGTATAACAGGCTCATCTTCTGTAAAGGATATGGAAACCATGATCCAGCTGGCACACCTTTATTTCATGGCACCCCGTAAAGACAGTGTGGCATTTGAGGGTTTGAAGAATCGAACGCTGTCATTTCTGAAAAACCGTAATGCAAGTTCCAAGGTGGTTTACAATGACTCCCTTTCTGCCGTTCTCTATGACCATAACCTGCGTATGGCTCCTGTCACCGGTGAGGTTCTTGCCAAGGCTGATTACGGACGCATTATGGAAATCTATCGTGAACGCTTCAGCGATGCTAGCAATTTCAAAACCGTTTTCATCGGAAAGATAGACATGGCAGAACTTCGTCCTTTACTCTGTCAGTATCTGGCTACCTTGCCTTCGACCTATAAGAAGGAGCAGACAGACAAGAAAAACGTTCCGCAGATTGTTATGAAGAACGAAACGGTGAAGTTTGTTCATCAGCAGGAAACACCGCTTGCCAACGTGAGCGTGTTCTATACGGGCAACGTACCGTTCTCACCAAAGAACGATCTGGTGCTGGATGTCCTGACCCGCGTATTGCAGATAGCCTATACAGATTCTGTAAGAGAGGAGAAGGGAGGTACCTATGGAGTAGGAGTCAGTTTCAACCTTGAGAAGGATGCCCTTCCAAATGCCTTACTTCGCATTACCTACAAGAGTGATCCGAAACGTTATGAAGAACTGAATCCTATTATCTACCAGCAACTTCAGAACATCGCAGATAAGGGACCTTTAGCCAGCAGTATGGATAAGGTGAAGAAATATCTGAAAAAACAATACCAGCAGATGATTATCACCAATGACTACTGGAGTTATGTTATCTGGCATGAGTTGGATGATGATGCCGATTTTGATAAAGATTACTATAAGATGGTGGATTCTCTTACTTCTGAAGAGGTGCAGCAGATGGCACAGACTCTGCTCAAACAGAATCATCGGATAGAGGTAACAATGCTGTCTGAGTAATAATCAGAATATTTCATTAAAAATAAGACCCGGCAAGAGAATAGCTGCAAGCTATCTCATGCCGGGATTTTTCATTTTACGATAGAAGTTTGAGCGAACTTTAGCAAAGTTCCCATTGGACATACAAAACGACAGTAGGGACGTGTGATTATAAAGGATATTGCGATGAAAAGAAGCGCAATCACAATCACTATCCATGAGGCAGAATGGAAGATAAATGCCGAGAATGGTTCAAAATCAGTCCATTCGCTCCAAACTCCTCCCCATATACATATCATCAATAATGCCCATATCATCTTGCGAAGCTTATCAAGCCGTTTTATAGTAACGGGTCTCATTTTTAACTTGTATTTCACGCATCTGCCAGCTATCTGTTGCAGGGAGCCATACGGACATACATGGGTACAGTAATGCGACTTCTTTCCAAAAAGCGGATAGATAAAGGCTGTTACCAGCATGACTATCGCTATGATGCTGCCCGAAATTTCCATGCCATGGGCTGCAAAGCCCAGCAGGAAGGTATAAGAAAGGCAGGTACCACACCAGAAGCCGAGCACAATGACATTCAGTATCAGTTGACAGAAATGGTATCTTCTGTTCTTGATAAACAATGGCAGAATGGCTGCCATCAGGACAACAGCTATCCCTATGATGTTTCTGAGAGAGAACAGGGAAGAGCTGTTGTTTTCGGAAGGACTTAAACTGCTGCTACCATTTTCTGAATCTTCAGTCGCTAAATGCGCTTTAGCATACAGAAGTCCCTGATGCATGTTTCCGATGATAGCTTTGGATGAGAAAGTAGCACCTGTGACAGCATCCACCTTCATATCCATAGCTTTGTCTATCGTTTTACCTTTCCATTTTTCAAACAGAGTAGAGGCATTGTCAAAGAATTCCTTGGTCTCATCATTCTTTAATGCAATGATGTTTTCTACAACGCCATTCCTGATTACTATTTTGAGTGGAACCTTTCCTCCATATCCCATGATGTTGGATGCTAGAACAGAAGTATTAATCTCTGCTCTTCCGTTTCCAAACATGCGTAGCGTGTCGTTGCTTGCAGTTTCTGCCTTCTGTTCAGATTTGAGAGAGTATCCAAACAGTTCATGATGCTTTGTGATGGCAAGTGATGAAACAACAATCAGACAAATGAAAAGATTTACAACCTGTTTTATCCGGAAAAATGATTTCATATTACACTTAATCCTTTCTTTCCTGTTTTCTCTTATTTATGTTTCAGGTAATAAGCAATACCGCGTTTTACGTTTTCTTTCACAGCTTTGCTTGAGAAAGTGGCTCCAGTAACGCCATCTACTTGGACTGAAGCGGCCTTGCTGACTTTCATGCCGTTCCATTTATTGAGCAACCCCTGTTTTACCTTATTGAAGAATTTGGGCGTTTCCTGGTTGGCAAGCGGTTTGATATCTATAATCTTTCCTTTCTTGATGTGGATGGAGAGAGGGGTGTTGCCACGAAATCCCCTTACATCTTTACCCAAAGTAGTGGTGTTGATAATGTAACTGCCATCTGCTTCTTTCGTCATAATCTCTGAATGAGAACTTTTGGTTGTTGCAGTCATGCTACCAATCAATCCTGTGCTCAGTAAGGCTGCTAAAATGAATATTCTTTTCTTCATAATTGTATTGATATTTCTATAATAGAATGCAAAATTACACAATTATTCTGTAATATACAAGACCCTATAGAAAAATCATCATTTTTAGGTATAGCCCTTCCAATGATGAGAATGAACCTTCCATTGCTATGGTAGGCAGAATATGTCTTCCCAAATCTCATCCAAATATCAAAAAAGCCAGAAAATACTTCTCGGTATTATAGCTGTAGTAGGAGATAACGATGGCATGGTTGTTACGCATGACCTTGATGATGTCTTCCTGAAAGTTTCTGCCAGAAGGCATATCTTTCAAAAGGACTCGTTCCTTGAGCTTGCGGCTGTTGCTGACCATAGCATTGAGAGAGAAGGCATTGAGCATCCAACTTCGGGTACTTCCTTCCTCGAAGCAGTCGCCATACTCTATGTAATAACGATAGCCGCTGCCACAGCGGACAAAATGTCTCTGTTTTATATTAGAAAAGCGGACAAAAATATAATTAAACGTATGATAGACAGATGCTTAGACGATTTCTTCTAAAAAAACATGGTGATTAAAAAAACGATAAGTCCAGAGCGATACAGCAATGAGGAACCAAATATAACTTTTTTCAAAACTGATAGGTGTAACTACAAGTAATATAGTAGAGACGCTGTCTTGGTGATATACGAATCGTTGCTGCAACGAAAAAAATCCGTGAGATCTGTGGGACATTAGAACAAGAATCAAAAACTCCTCCAAAAATTTGATAGTTTCACAGAAATATTTGCAGTCAAAAAGGAGATACAATAATGAAGACAATAGATCAGATTTTGAAAATAAAGGCAGTAGTGCTTTACATTCTGAAAGCATTCCCAGAAGGAGTTGATTATATTCATCTCTTTAAGGTAATGTATTTTGCGCAGCAAGATCAGTTGAAAGAGTATGGATTGCCAATCATGTACGATACCTTTGTTGCAAGAAAGCATGGTCCTGTACCTGCTTTAACCTATAAGGTGTTACGTGGTATTGAAGGCAAGGCAGACCTTTCTACGCCAGAATTAAAGGATTTTGCAGATTCATTGAATATAGCCATCTCTCAGGATGGTCATCAACTTGTTCTAGCTTCCAAGAATGCGGAATGCGATATGGATGAACTGTCTGTAGCTGATGTAAAGATGTTGGATAAATGGATTGAAAAGTGCAAGGATGTAGAATCCTTTGACCTATCCGATAAGTCACATGAAGACAGAGCTTGGAAACATGCAAAACGTCAGGCTGACAAGACAGGTGAGGACTCCAAGATAACCATGTATGATATGGCAGCTGCGGCAGGAGCAAGCAAAGACATGCTATGTGTAATTCGCGACCGTCAATCAGTTCAAAAAGCATTGTCATGGATTTAAGGGAGTTGCAGAAAACCTATCTTGATAATCTTCGTAAGGTTACCGAAGATAAATTAGAAATAGGTTCGTTGGTACGAACAGTTATTTCAATAGAAGAAGGCTTGGTTTTCAAGGATGGAAGAAAGCAGAAACCAAAGAAGTTAGTAATTATCGGAGTAGATAAAGTGAAAAAAGTATGTTATGGTTCTGTATTGGTTAATACAAAAATGATGGTCTCAACCAGCAATCCGTCCCATGCATTCCCAATCATCAAGCTATACAAGGCGCCTCTAATCAGCAAGCTGTAATAAGGCGGTCCCAATTCCATCAAAGCTGCGCAATGTTTCTTCTGATCCACAGTTTGAAGAATGGGTCGTTGAAAGATACGGTATCTCCATCCACTGTTCTACCGAATTCAAATGGATTTTCTATCATAATCGTTTTTTTTCGTTATTATTGAATGTAAAGATAGTAATAATCTTCTTAGTAAAAAACATCTTAGTAAGAACTTTATTACTAATTAACATTTTAGTTGTGATATTGGTTAATTATCTTTCCATATATTGCTTTTTACTGAAAATATATTGAAAATTAGCGAGATAGCAAAATATGTCACATTTTTATGAGGGACTTTTTGAAAGATGAACACACTTTTATGAGGGACTTTTGGGGCTACATATACACTTTTATGAGGGACTTTCTGTTATGCAACTGATGGTGTTTGATTGCCTTTCATGGCCATTGACGACTATTCTGCTGCCGTGTTGACTGAGGAGCAAAGAGAGCAGTTTCTTGCCCTCTCAGATGACTTGCCCGGCTTGCTTGAAAGGTTGGATGCAAGGAAACATGTTCGAGACAAGGAAAATAACTTGACAGAGGTATTGTCGGAGTATTTCCTTAAATCATATCTATCATCAATGTTATAATTGCAATCAAATGATTAAGACATTAAGCGACTACAATCTTTTAGAGAGCGAGGAATGGAAGGATTCCATCAATACGCTCTTCCTGGAGTTGCGTAGCAAGCTCCCGGAATTCTTTAAGGAGGTTCCTCTACCTACGATTCCTCATGAGGATTACGTGGAAGTTGTCATACCTGCTTCCAAACAGGTTATGATGGAGGATTTGGTAGAGTGGTTGGAGAAGAAACTTGGGCTTCACATCCTCTATGCCAGCAAGCAGAACTATGGCAAGCTGTTAAAGGCGGCAGCTTATTCCACATCGGTGCCCTTTGTATTCCACTATTGCATCAAGCCTAAGGCTGCCAGCTCTGATAAGTGGCGCAACTTCTATAGTTTCCTGTCTGCCCGAATGCCTTGGCTGAAAAGGAAGGCGCTTGCCGTAAAGGCATGGATCTCCTATATATATCACAAGATGTATAGAAGTGGCAACGGAAGAAAATTCTTTACATTGACTCTTGTCATTTGTATGCTGGTGTTTCAGGTGGTGGACTTTCATGCAGCCAAGGAAGCCTGTTCGTTTCAGGTGGAATGGGCAGCCAAAGGGAAGGCTTTGAGCCTCACATCCTATGATAGAGGATTGCCTGGCATTGATGGTAAGGTTGAACTGGATCCCAAGTCGTTCATGGAGAACATCCTTTATCCGTTTCAGACCTCTCTCTGGGTTTACATTGTGGCTTTGATGATGACGTTGCTGCTGTTTTCCTATAGGCTTGCCGACCTTAATCCTACTCATGGCCGGTATGGTTTATCCGTTCAAGCAGCTTCCACCTGTTCCCGGGATGAAAAGTAGGTGGCGCAGCAGGTGAAGGCATGGGGATGGAGTCGCCCGGTGGTGCTGGCCTTTGTTGACCTGCTTCAAAAGTATGAGATTCTGGAGGTGTGCAACATGGTAACCAGTAAGGTGGTGCATTTGAAGCCCAGCATCTTCAGCTCCGGGCTTTCTCCAACTCCTGGTGGATAGCCTCTCTTCAGCCCTCTTTCCTGGAAGATGGGCACGATGGATAAATATCATTTTCGGCTTCGGTCAGGTGCCCTGTCATATCAGGAAAACTGCTTCTGTCGAAGGCTCGTTTTCCAGGGGCGCTTGCGCCGGAAACCGCACTTTTTTACATCAGGGGGGAGCCTAATCCCCGGTTTCATGGCTAACGCTTTGAAACACGGAGGCTTACCTGCCAATTTCTTGGCGACTTCGTGCGGCAAGCCGAGGTAAGCGATTAGGCTTAGGGAAAGTCCCTAAGAACCCTTTAGTCCCTGCTGACAAACAATGGAAGTTATGGCAAAACAAGTACTCGACATTAGAGCCGGAAAAGGCATGACAACCTCTCAGAGCAATGAGTTTCTGCGCAATGCTAATGGTGGCGAGAGGTTGAAGCGTTGGAGCGGCAACTATGATTCTACTCGCGAGCACCTGAATTTTGAGATTAAGAAAGGTGGGGTGATTTGTGAGGTGGACAAGAAAACATCTGTCCCCAAAAGAATCAAGATTCTAGAGCGTGGTGATAGAATTTCTGAAACCGGAGCCCGGCATCGTTCCACGGAGGAATACCACGCAGAGCTTCGGGAAAAATTAATGAGTGAGAATGAGCAGCTATCTCAAACCATCGAGGGGCAGCAGACTGTCATCAGGGAGCAGCGCGCTACTTTGAGTGGCTTGGAGAAAGACATCAAACATGCCACTGCCAGGTTCAAGGCCCTTCAGACCATGATTGCCAATTTGGAGTCTAAGAAGAATCGGTTGTTGGAGGAGGTTGAGCAACTCAAGCGAGACCGTGATTCCGGAAAGATTAGTGCCGAAGAGGCAAAGATCAGGCTTGATAGGATTCAGAAGGAAGTGCCTCTTCTCAGCAAGGCCACCGTCAAGGAAATGCAGCAAATGGGGTATATGATGATAGCGATGCCAAGCACCGAATAGCCAAATATCATGAGTTCCTTTCTTCGCTTCCTTTTGAACAGAGGCAAGTGGCAAGGCAGACAGGAGACATTCTCTTTGATGGTTCCATAGCAGAGACCATCATGGATAATGCCGTTCAGGTGACTTCCATTGCCGCTGAACTATCTAAACTTTACCCACCAGAAGTAAGACAGGAAGTAGGCTAGATGCTGAAAGTCTTTTGTCATCTAGCCTGTCTTCTTTGCTTTATATTCATATTATCATTGGTTTACATGTAATGAGGTAAACGGTTTCGTAGTTCTGATAATTTTACAATTCTTGCTTTTCTATCCTTTTTAATATCTAAGGCATGTTTGAGGTTTAGTAGTCAGTAAAGTGTAAATCAATGTTTAGCATACCTGCTTTATCCATGCAAAACTCCCCACATAGCTTGTTTGAATAGCTATGTGGGGAGTCCTTTTGCCCATTGCTTGTGCTATGCAGCTAGATCCTTAGGTGAGATGCCTATGTTTGCTTCCATTCGCTCTTTGATGGACTTGAGTCCTTCATACTCGAAATAGAAGATTCCTTCTTGTGTATCAATACGGAATCCGTGGCTTGTCTCTTTTAAGTCTAATGCGTAAGTCTTGTCCTTGTAGATAACGTTGAAGATTGCTATGCTCACTTTTGAGCAGTCCATTCTTTAGGGTACACCTAAATGGGGCATACCCTAAGAATAAACCTTATCAGTTCTTAGATAGTTACGTATTGTCTGATGATAGTTTGCTTAGTATTTTGGGTTCTGTATGGTTATTATGGAACTCCTGCGACAAAATTATAAGCAAAATCTTGGTTGGTTTGGATTCTCATTGATTGTAAATGATGTTTTTTAATGACTTTTGGCAATCTTGGCACAGTCCGTTTTTCATGTAGAAAGTATTCTTGCCATGGGCATCCTGCATCAAGCACTTCAAATCATCCTTCTTGCAATGCGGCAAACCGCGAGAATGCAGGAATTCATGGATTGTTACTTTCCATAAGTCATCCTTTCGTTTCAATCGGAAGGTTGAAACCACACAGGCGTCACCAGGCCGGAAACTCAATCCCATAATTCCATAGTTGTATTGTCCATGAATAGAAGTAGAGATGTCTCGATGCGTCAAACCTATCGTTACGATTCCAGGCTTGGAAGGATGCTTGAATAGTCTATGGTCACCCTTGGTTCTCGCCAAATACCAACCATCTTTCTTCAACATCTGCAAAACATCTTTGACTTTGTACTTTTTCATATCACTGAATGTTTTGATTACGCAGGCAAAGGTACGAATAATAATACTTTTAAGCAAATTTTTGCGTTAAAAGTATTAAAAGATAATGAGAGATTGTACCAATCCAAAAAGAGTGCTTCACGGTATGAACCCGTGAAAGCAACTCCCTTGTAGTGCTATTGTCATTTTTGTGACAAAAAACATTAAAATGAGTTGTAAGAGTTATAGTAGTTCTCTGGCAATCCAAGCACAGGCCTCTGCGTCAGCCAGGGCATTATGGTGTTGGGTTAGGTCGTACCCGCAATAAGCAGCTACAGTTTGTAGTTGGTGGTTGGGTAGGAGAGATCCCAACTTTCTTCTGGAGGCTCGGCATGTGCAATGGAACTCATAATCGGGATAGTCCATCTGATACATTTGGAACACAGACTTCAGGCATCCCTCGTCAAAGGGAGAGTTGTGAGCCACCAATGGCAACCCCTCAATCTTTGTCTGAATCTCAGCCCATACCTCTGGAAATACCCTGGCGTTCATGGTATCCTCCATGGTAAGTCCATGCACCCTAGTATTCCAATAGGAATAATACTCAGGCTCTGGCTTGATGAGACTGTAGTAGCTATCCACAATCTCACCATCCCTTACTATCACAATGCCCACGGAGCAAACGCTGGTTCGTTGCTGGTTGGCTGTCTCAAAATCTATCGCTGCAAAATTCTTCATGAGTGCAAAGTTACTAATTTTAGATGTATTATCCAAATTTTTAATATTTATATATCCATACTGGTATGCCATTTTGCTCCAATTGTCATGACAGTTTTTGACGGAAATCAAGAAATCATACCCTTGACAGCATTTTCTTCCCGAAAAATTGTGTGCGCACACAAAAAGGCATTATCTTTGCACTCGAAAAGATTGAATAACGAATAATTAAAGTAAAGAAAGGGTAACATTATGATGGTATTAGGAATGACATTGGCAGTTGCAGCTGCTCTTTTTGCAGAGGTTGTAAATGTAAACAAGAAGATTAGCCTCGGCAAGTAAGCAAGCTTTGAGAGGCATCCATAGGATGCTTCCAATGAAGCTTCTCTAATGGATATTAGATGAGGTAAAGAAGATGTAGATAAGGATAACAGATTGATATAGAGAAAGGATAAGATTATGATGATTTTAGGAATGATTTTAGCTTTGGTCGTTGCAGCATGCGCTGAGTATGGTGCAAGATCCAACATGAAGAACTTCGCTTAACAGGCGATGTTTCATGAAAATTTGAGAGAATTGTAGAAAGAAGTTTCCATATATATTATAGAGATGGCAGTTGTAGGCGTTTGTGAAGATGCTTGCAGCTGCCTTTTCTTTTTATATCTTTAGGGTGTCGAAAATCAAAATTAAAGTTGTACCTTTGCACCCAAGTTGAGATTACAGAAATGAAAAAGGAACGTGAAACGGCAAACAAATATCGTCAGCAAGCTCTTGAAGGAGATTTAATGGCGATGAACAACATGGGTGTCTGCTATGCGCAAGGCATCGGTGTTGTGGAGGATCATGTGATGGCATTTCAGTGGTACATGAAGGCTGCTGAACTGGGGGATATTTACGCATGCTACAATGTGGCAGAATGCTACTACCAGGGAGATGGAGTGGAACAGGACTTCGAAAGAGCTCTTCATTGGTATCTGATTGCTGCAGAGAAAGGAGATGTACAATCACAGGTTAATGCTGCCAATGCATTTTACCTGGGTCAGGGAACTAAAGAAGACCACGTAAAGGCTCACCAGTGGTGGATGAAAGCTGCTCAAAGGGGACATCTTCAGAGCCAAAAGAATGTAGGTGCCAACTATTGGAATGGAGATGGAGTAGAGAAGGATGACAGTTGGGCTGCCTTTTGGTATGAAATGGCAGGTCAGCAAGGTGATGCACAGGCTCAGTTCTCTACCGGATGGTTCTATATGACCGGTACGGGCGTTAAACAGGACAAGCGCAAGGGACTCAAATGGATTCACAGAGCCACTGCCCAAGGATTTGAGCATGCCAAACAATGGTGCAGGGACAATGGGTACAGTATATATTAATAATGTAGTGAAACAAATGAAGACAGATTTACGATTGATACAAGAGCAGCAGCCTCTCATACACAACATAACCAATTATGTGGCTATGAACTTTGTCGCCAACAGCCTATTGGCTATTGGAGCATCACCTATCATGGCGCGTGCCGAGGAAGAAGTGGAGGAAATCAGTAGCAAGAGCAATGCCTTGGCTCTCAACCTGGGCGTTCCGGAAAGCACCACTGCTCACTCGATGATACTGGCAGGGGAAGCTGCCATGAAAAAAAGAATTCCTATCGTATTTGATGTGGTTGGAGTAGGAGCCACCCGCTTTCGTATGGATATAGCATCACAGATTATCCTCAGGTGTCACCCTACAGTCATCAAGGGAAATGCCAGTGAGATTCAGGCATTGTACTCTCACCAGATAGGCATGCAGGGAGTGGACAGTCACCAGGAAACCTATGAGGTTGAGAAACAGGCTAAGAAACTGGCTCAGCAACTTTCCTGTATCATAGTTGTAACTGGAGCCATAGACTTCATCACGGATGGCGAAAGAATGGCTTATGTTCATGAAGGACATTCCATGATGAGCAAGGTTACTGCAATGGGATGTACTGCCACTGGTATCGTTGGGGCATTCCTTGCTGTGAACTCCGATCCTCTGGAAGCATCTTTTCATGCCATGAAAGCCATGGGAATTGCCGGAGAAAGGGCAGCTTCCCTGTCTAGAGGCAATGGTAGCATGATGATTAACTTCCTCGATGAACTCTGCAATCTTATGGCTTATGTCTAGGATTGTCAGAATCAAGAGACGTTCCTTCATGAAAAGCTTCATTGCAATCAATCTCTTTGACATGATTGTTACTTGCGAAGATCTTTCTAAAGTGGAACTCAACCATGAGCTCATACATACGGCCCAAGCAAGGGAGTTGTTGTATATCCCATTCTACCTCTGGTACATCATAGAATGGTTTTACTTATATCTCAAATATCGGGATTGGATGCGGGCATATTACAACATCAGGTTTGAAAAGGAAGCCTATGCTCACCAAGAAGACCTGGAATATTTAAATCGAAGGAAGCATTATTGCTATAGATGATGTTACGTGGTGCCATAATCTTGCTATTCCCCAGTTTTTTGGGGAATAGTTCTACACTTTTTCCCCAAATTCCACAGGGGTAATTTATGGCGCACAAATTATAAGTCTCTGTATATCAAGCTTATCATCTTTTCTATTATCTTTTGGCATGCAGGTTGCAACTATGAATAGCGGGTTCGATAATGAATCCACAAAACAGAGTAAATAACAATAAATAGTAACAATTTAAAACAGATAAGATTATGAAGAAGTTCGTTTTTGCAGCTATCGCAGCTATGGTAATGGTTTCAGTAAGCAACGTATTTGCATCAAGCAAAATGATGATAGATAATTCTGAAGTAGTTCCAGTTGATACAGTAGCACCTGAAACTCCAAAGGATTCAGCAGAGATCAGCACACCTGTTTTGCCTCAGGCTGGTACAGAAGATTCAACAGAGCAGGCGACTCCTGCAGAGACAACAGCAGAGTCTGTAGAAACAACCCAATCTGAGCAGCCAGCTGAGGTTCAGGAGACTCCACAGAAGAACGCCCAGCAGGAGTCAACAGAGATAGAACAGGCTGCTGTTTCAGAGTAACAAATATCTGATTTTCAATATAATTAAAACGCAGAGGTCTGCTGGCAGTAATGCCGGCAGATTTCTGCGTTTAATTTAATACATCTAATTATTCTTTAAAAAACTTGATAACCCATCTTATAATAAAGTAAATTATGTATTTTTGCATATCATAATTAAGATTAAAGCTATGACAAAGAATACAATGGCAAACAAACTTCCAAGGAAGTTGATTCAAAAGATGGAAATCGTGGGTGAGCAGATTAAGCTTGCCAGATTACGGCGCAACCTGAGCATGGCGCAAGTTGCAGAAAGGGCAACATGCTCGGAAGTTACACTTTGCAAGGTAGAAAAGGGATTACCAACGGTTTCCATCGGAATTTACCTTCGTGTACTCTATGCTCTTCAGCTGGATGATGACATCTTGCTCCTGGCAAAGGATGACAAACTCGGAAGGGCATTGCAGGATATGGGACTGAAGAATCGTCAACGAGCATCTAAAAAGGAGTAGGAATGGAACGACTGTTTGTTTTCGCTGATTTTAACTGGCTCGGCAAAGCGGAGCTGGTAGGGGAGTTGTGCTATGAAAAAAACTGCCAAAATCTAGGATTTCGTTAGGAATCTTTAAGTTTTTCACCAAAGGCTGCTGCAATGTGGGCTAAATTTGCTATGGAAAAACAAGGGAGGATGAAAGGATATTGAATGGATTATAGCATGAAAATAGTTAAAGAAATATATAAAAGTCAAGTTTATTGCGTAAAAAACAAGACTTTTATTAACTTTGCACTCGAAAATAGGAGATAAACATGGTTATAGCAAGTCTGATAAAGGAAAAATTGTCATTGACCCCTGCAGGGGTCGTATTGACAACAAGAGATTTTGGGGTGGAGATGCGGTATCAGCCGGCACTTGCCAAAGCTCTCAACCGTCTTGTGCACCAAGGCGAACTGCAAAAGATAGCAAAGGGAAAATACTATATTCCGAAGAAGACCATTTTTGGAAATCTGAAACCTGCAGATTCTGAACTTGTAAAAGACTTTCTGGAGCAAAATGGCAAGATTGTAGGCTACATTACCGGAACTGCCGCATTTGCATCCCTAGGGTTGACTACACAGATAAGCTCATCCATCCTTGTCGGCACAAATAAATATCGGAGACCTATCACAAGGAATGGCGTGAAAATATCTTTCTTGTTACAAGAGAACGCCATAACATCAAGCAATATTCCACTACTTAGAATATTGGATGCTCTGCGCCTTATAAAGGACATTCCTGCCACTTCACCAGATGAATGTGTGACGAATATTTGCAAAGCAATCAATGCTCTTTCAATGGAACAGAAGCAAGAATTGGCAGAACTATCCTTGGCATACACACCTTATGTAAGAGCTTTGCTTGGAGCCATCTACGAGAACATGGGGCTTGAAACGGAAACCATCAGTAAAACATTGAATGGAGTGACCAGCTACAAGTTGCCAGTCTCCGACAAAGTATTATCAAACAAAAAAAACTGGAACATCATATGAGATTACATGAAAACAGGGATTTGTTCTCTGATGCATTGCAAGCAGCATCGCAACCTGTAGAAGATGGAGGACTCGGCATTAAGAGTATCTTTATAGAGAAAGACTATTGGATTTGTCGATCGTTGTCTTTGATGGCTGCGAACGACAAGGATAACCGTGCCATTTTCAAAGGAGGAACAAGTCTTACAAAAGCATATGGTATCGGTAGTAGATTCTCAGAAGACATAGATATTGCTATCTCTGAGGCATGGACGCTCAGCGGCAACCAATTGAAGATGCTGATCAAGAGAACAGCATGGAGCAGTTGATTTCGTATTTGCCAAAATATTCAATAGCCATGACAAGGAAGGTAAAGCTATAGATACCAGCAAGAGAAACAAGTATGTCCACCAGCTTCATGTCATCAAGGACGCAGAGATTATAGGAAAATACTCCGATGCAAGTTGGGTGTTAAAATGGTAAGAAAGGAGATTATTTATGTCACAAAAGAAGATATTCAGATGCCAGGATTGTGGGTACGAGACCGAAGTATATGAGGGACGTGGCTTCATGGGACAGCATATCGAAGCCATGTCTTGTCCTGACTGCAGAAACATAGTACCTCTTGTGGTGGGTGGAGTAATTGGTGATGCTGCACCTAGTTTTAATTCTCTTGTAGGAAGGCTATGTCTAAGATGTGGTTCTGACAGGATTCACAGGTGGGATATGCATACTTGCCCAAAGTGCGGGGGCAAGATGCAACCCACTGGCGAAGAAGAGTTTTGGACATGAAAATTCTAGCCTATATTTACCTCTTTGATATTTTGCTGAAAATTACTTCTCAGAATTTCTTCGTTCTCAGATGGCAATAAGGCTCACCACCTGTTTTTTCATAATAATGCTGGTGGTAGGCCTCGCCAATGTAGAATGTCTCCTCTGGCAGGAGCAAGGTATTGACCTCGTCACCCTTACTACGGAGAAGTTCCGTCACATGTTCGGCTGTCTGCTTCTGAGATTCATTACGATAGAAGATACAGCTGCGGTATTGTGGCCCCAAATCAGGACCAACACCATCGGTCTGTGCCGGGTCGTGAATCTCGAAGAAGAGTTTACATAAGCTCTCATATGAAACCTGTTGGGGATTGAACTCCACGATGACGGCCTCTACGTGATGCGTCTTGTGGTCTCGTACATCGGCATAGGAAGGAAAAGCCTCTTTGCCGCCGGTATATCCTACCAGGGTATTGAGTACGCCGGGCTGTTTCTGAAACTGATGTTGCGCGCCCCAGAAACATCCGCAGGCAAAGATGCCAACCTCTATACTGCAGTCTTCAGGCACATGATAGATGTCAACCTGAGAGCATTTTTCGATGGCTGCCTTAATCATTTCCAGTGCCTTGCCATGTTTCTTCTGAAGGTCTGGGTAGGCCTTACCTCTCTGAAAGTTATGTTGGAGGTCATTGTACTTCACTTGAAGTGCAATGGGATTTTGAGAATCGATAATGCTCTGCACATAATCGAAATAATCAGTTCCCGGCTGATGTGTAAGGATGCGAAGGGCATTCACTACACCTGTGGGAATACCTTCATGAAGCAAATCCTCAAAGGAGTAGGAGGTATCTTCTACCACATCATGCAGAAAGCCTGCCATCTTTTCCTCGTCTGTATGGCCCATCAAGCCCACTGTGAGTGGATGAAGGATAACAGGATAGCCATCGCGATCAAGTTGACCGGCATGGGCTGACGTTGCTATACGGAGTGCTATATCAATTGGATTCATTGTTAATTATGTCATTCTATGTTTATAATTTTGTCGTATCTCTTGCTTTGCTAGTCCTGGAATGATCGCCTGCATGAAAGATACGCTTGCCTGCAACTTCTACTATCCAAGACACACCGCTATCATTACTACCGGCTGCAACTATCTTTATATTTTTGTCGCACCATGATTTTCCCTTTACCATCAAGACGTCAGCTTCGACCTTTTGGCATCTGTGATGTCTGATGATGTCCTTGGAGAGTATGTAGGTAAAAGAGGTCTGTGGGTAGCGCTTGCGCCATGAAAAGATTTCCCGCGAGAAGTGATCTTCATGGAAATGACTTACAAGTACATACACAGGCTTACCCTTGGACAGAATCACCGGCATACAATCGGCGGGATCCATCCAATAATCGAAGACCAATACGCAGGATTGGGTCTCCACTGCAAAACCACTATGAAAGATATATGTCAGTTTCATGATTCTCATTCTGATTTACGATTGAATCTTTGAATTCTTTCTTGGACGATTTGAAATAGGTATGTTTCATCTTACCGTCCAAAAAAGGATAGCTTTTCTCATATCCTACTATATTTAAACGGTTTGACGAATCTCATATTTAACCTCCATGCCAAGGATATCCATGATTTTTTCAACCGTCGATAGGGAAGGGTTGCCTTTACCACTCTCTATTTTCTTGATGGTAGAAATGGCTATCTCAGACATGTCAGCGAGGTCTTGCTGGGTAATCCCCAAGGCCTTACGCTGCAATTTCATTACTTCTTGAATTTTCATACCAAGTAGTATATTATATTGTACTTTTCGTGCAAAGTTAACCAAAAAATCTAGATTACACAAGAAAAGGTATAATATATTGTTCTTTTTATAAAAAATTATAAGTTTCTGAGATTTTTCTTGTTTTTTTGCCTTTGAATATTGTTTTTTTCTTAACTTTGCATGCACAATTCATTATAGAAATCATGACTATAGAAGAAGCTATCAAACAAAGACATAGTGTACGAAAGTACATACACAAACCTCTTTCAACTGAGGTAGTTAGAGCACTTGAAGAAAAAATCTTGGAGTGCAACAAAGAGGGTGGCCTTCACATACAACTGGTTACCCAAGAAACCAAGGCATTCTCCGGCATTATGTCATATGGAAAATTCCATGGCGTGGAGAACTATCTCGTAATGGCAGGGCAAAAAGCCGACGATCTTGATGAGCGTATTGGCTATTATGGCGAACAGCTTGTGCTGCTTGCCCAAGTCCTAGGACTCAACACCTGCTGGGCAGGATTAAGCTATCGCAAGGTGAATGAAGCCTACAAGATTGAAAAAGGGGAGAAGTTGACATGCATGATTGCCTTGGGATACGGAGAGTCACAAGGGGTTAGTCACAAAATCAAGACCATGGAACAGGTGAGCAATGCAACCAGCAATTCTCCTTCATGGTTCCGAAAGGGCGTGGAAGCAGCTCTTCTTGCTCCCACTGCCATCAATCAGCAGAAGTTCTCATTCTTCCTGCAAGACCAGGAAGGTACAAAAGCTGGTTGTAAACCCAAAGTTCTTGCCAAGAGAGGCTTCTCAATGGTAGGATATACCAAGATGGACCTCGGTATTGCCAAGCTTCACTTTGAAATAGGAGCAGGAAAGGAAAACTTTAAGTGGATAGTAAAGAAAGGTTGAGAGACTTCACGGAAATATGGCAACTTCAAGATACCATCATTACAGCAGTCAACGCATGCGGTTATGGTGTCTGGGATTTGCATGCTACCAGTTGGGGATTTCATCTGGAGTTAACAGAGCATTTGGATGATGCAGAAATCTGCAATATCTGCAGTCAACTTCCGCTTTCTGGAGATTATGAAGGAGAAGGCACAAATGGTTCTGTTCTAAGTTTGTACAACTACTGATTATTGATGTTCAAAAATAAAGCATATAAATTGTATTGCAAGGATTATTATCTTAAATATCCGTAAAAAAATTACGGCGTATTGATATTTTGTATATCTTTGCAACTGCTTAGCT
>ERZ1023834.8-NODE-8-length-115848-cov-100.626981_pt1 | contig 115848 bp, 86 predicted proteins | sample MGYA00380382_ERZ1023834 | MGnify/ENA primary metagenome ERZ1023834 (study PRJEB33179, sample SAMN07449066) | human gut metagenome | biome: Human-gut; feature: Human associated habitat; material: Faeces | host: Homo sapiens | place: India:Kasaragod | collected... | reverse complement strand
TTATGCATTTTATGGTTGTAGTTCTCTGTCCAATATAGTCATTCCTGATAGTGTGACTACTATTGGATATGGTGCATTTTCTGGTTGTAGTTTGTCATACGATTTTAAGCAAGAGTTAATCTCTCGATTTGGAAAGGTAATATTTAATAATTTATGGTACTTATAGATTCTAAGCGAAAGAAGCGGGAGAACATCTTAAAGAAATATCCCGATGCAATAATTGCGGATGTAACGAGTCATGCTGAAGATGACTTGATAAAGTTGAGCCCATTCTATCCTCATGGTGGCATACCTGTGCCATTTAGCGAGGGGGTTACAGCTACATGTGTTGAGGCTGTGTGGCAAGGGCTAAAGGTATTTGAATCGGCTGATGTAGATATGAAAATGTTTAAGAATGAGTCGATGAAGAATATCAAGAGAACTGTTCGCAAGTTCGGTAAGCCTCTTGGACATCGCAAAGGAGTAAACGGAACAGAACTGCTCGGATATATTGAGGCTCGAAAGCAGATTTATATTCCTACTTACAAGTGGGTTCTTGAACATAAGGTTCAAAGTATTATCGAAAGATTGCGAGAGGCTAGCCAGACTAAGACCATCGTACTTTTGGATTATAATACAAATTGTGATGTGGATGACCCGAAGAAGCCTCTTTCGCATGCCTTTCTAATCAAGGCATACGTAGAAGGTCTATATCCTTTTGGTGATAAAAAGTGGAAACCACAGACAATAGAACCAAAGCAACTATCGTTATTCTAACATACATATATTATTGGAGGACAAAAACAATGAACAGAAGAAGTAACTGGGAGGATTTTAAGAATATCCTCGAACAAAATCATATCACCAAGCTCTATCACTTCACAGACCGTGATAACTTGGAGAATATTATCAAGAATGGAGGGCTCTATTCTTGGAAGGATTGTGAGGAACGTGGTATCAATATTCCTAAACCAGGAGGTGGAGGACCAGGTTCTCCATCCTGGTCGTTGGATAAGCGTGATAATCTGGAACATTATGTCCGTGTCAGCTTTACCATGAACCATCCAATGATGTATGTGGCAATGAATGAGGATAGAATTTCTAACCCTGTCATTCTGGAGATAGACCCTGAGGTGATTTATGATGAGAATACTAAATATGCAGACAGGAATGCTGTGCGAAATGGTGCTCATGTGGGTGGAAGTCTGGAGGATTTCAAGAAGATTCACTTCCAAACTGTCAAGGCTCGTAATCACTTCGATTTCGATGTGGATGAGCAGCCTTTCTATCAAGCAGAGATATTGGTAAAGAATAGTATTCCTCTGAAGTATATCAAGAACATCGGCAACTTTGGTATTCCAATTCCAAGCCAACCACAGATGTTGCAGAGCAAGAATGCATATACGGCTCGTGTTGACCGTGAGCATCCTACGGCATTCATCTTCCTGGTGGACCAGAGTGTTTCTATGCGTAGAATTACCACCTTCAATGGTGAGGATATGACTTTATCTGAGGCCGTAGCCCGTATCGTAAATGCCCAAATCAACGAGTTGGTGGAGCGATGTGTGAAGAATAATGAGACTCGCCATTACTTTGATATTGCCATGATAGGTTATGGCACTGAGGCTTATAGCGCTTGGAATGGTAGCTTGGAGGGAAAAGACTTCGTTACTCCAGAAGAGATTCGTGATAATCCTTACCAAAAGAAAATGGTGAAGGAAGAGGTGCGTACTCGTAAAGGTATAACCGTCAAAGAAGTAGAGAAGAAACAATGGATGGTAGCTCGCCATGATGGTAGTTGGACACACATGGATAAAGCTTTCAAACGTGCAGAAGGTTTGCTCGAAAGCTGGATGAAAGACCATCACGATAAGGATTGTTATCCTCCTACAATTATCAATATCACAGATGGTGAGTATAATGGCACCTCACATGATGAAATGCAACAACTTGCTAATCAGTTGAAGTCGATGTTTACCAATGATGGTAATGTCTTGTTATTCAACATTCATGTTGTACCAGGACATGCTGAATCAGTAGTGTTCCCTGCAACTGCAGATGAATTGAACGGAAATGGATATGGTGAGAAACTTTATAATATGTCAAGTCTCTTGCCTCTCAACTACAATGAGCAGATTCGTAACATTTTTGGAGACAAGCAGGCTGATATCCGCTACCATGCTATGGGTGTAAATACGGGTATGGAGAGATTGGTTAAAATGATGAAGATTGGCACACTTTCGAGTATGCTGGTTAATCAAAACCTATAATGTATATGAATAGAGGTGTAAGCATAGCAAAATGGAATGATCATGTAGCAAACGAGGATTCCTTCTTCTCATCTGATACCTGCATAGCGGTATCGGATGGGGCAGGAGGCTGTGGCTTGTTTGCTGATGAATGGTCGCAATATCTCATAGAGCAGTTACCAAAGAATAAACCTATCACGTCTTTTACAGAACTTGACGAATGGGTGGATAGCATCTGGGAATCATTTTATAATGAGCATGAGGAAAAGGCAAAGCAAGGGGATGGCATTCTTTTGAATAAGTTCTATAACGAAGGTTCGTGCGCTACTATTGTTGCAGCATGGAAGATCCAGGAAAAGGTCGCAAAATGGATGGCTTATGGTGATAGTGTTGTTTTCCATTATAGTTTTCAAACTGGTATTTTGGAGCATAGTTTTACTAAATTAGCAGATTTCTGTAATCCTCCAAGATTGGTTAGTTGTAAAGACCCGTTGGAAGAAGAAGGCTTTAAACATGGTGAATTTGTGTTAGATGATTCGTCTGTAGTCTTTGCTGCCAGCGATGCTTTATCTCATTATATTTTAATGATGTATGAGTTAGCTCATTGTAAGGAATTTGGCGAAGAACTTGCAGAGGAATATCTAAAGCATTCTGGTAATTCTCAATTACTAAAGACGGCAGAAACATTGAGGTCTAATTTCAAGAACGACGTTATTGATAAATTAATTCAAGCATCTGATAATCAATTAACTTTTGAGGAATATCTAAAAGGATTATATCACCAAGGAGTGATTGATATGGATGACTTTACGATTTGTTGGTTGTATGAATAGAAAAAAATGGAAAATGAAATTATAAATGAACGATTCCTCGGTACCATCTTCGGACAAGCGGTAGGAGATGCTTTGGGGCTGAGCACTGAGTTTATGTCCAAGCAAGAGGTGGATCGTTTTTATCCTAATGGGATAGAGGACTATTCACAAATCGTGCAGGATGATCATCGACGTCGTTGGCAAAGAGGCGACTGGACTGATGATACCGACATGATGCTATGCATCTTAGATTCTTTTGTGGCTTGTCAAAAGGTAGATGTTCTTGATATTGCTAGAAGGTTTAAGGAATGGATGATGAATGGAGGCATGGGAATTGGCCGGCATACCTATAATGTAATGGCTCTTGGCGACTATACTTCGAATCCACAGAAGGCTGCAGAGATTATCTGGAAGATTGGAAAGAAAAAAGCTGCAGCTAATGGAGCCGTCATGAGAACTTCGGTGGTAGGGCTTGTGAAGGAAAATGTGACTAGTAATGCTGAGAATATCTGTAAGCTAACTCATTATGATCCTCGCTGTGTGGGCTCTTGCGTTATCGTTTCTTCTATCATACATGCTCTTGTCTTTGAAGACAGGATATTGGATTATGAAAATGTGATTGGCATAGCCAAACAATATGATGAACGAATCGTTCCATTTGTTGACTTGGCATATCATGAAGGTCTGGATTCTTTGTGCCTGGATGATGAAAAGAGTATGGGATATACGCTCAGAACTTTAGGGGCTGCCCTATGGGCTTATTGGCATGCAACCTCGTATAAAGAGGGTATCCTGAAGATTGTTTTATCAGGCGGAGATGCGGATACCAATGCTGCAGTAGCAGGGGCTATCCTGGGTGCTAAATTTGGAATAGACCAAATTCCTGAAGAATGGAGGAATGGTCTTCTCTATGCTTCTATGCTTCATGACAAGGTGCAGGAATTCTACGCAATGTATCGATAAAAACGTATCCTATCAACCATACTTCACCGGTATTCTCATCTACTAATTTTTTTAGCTCAGTTCGGGATAAGAAATAGTGCCTAAAAAAGTTGGTAATCTCCGATATTTTTTGTATCTTTGTAGGTGAAATCCAATTGGTTACAAACATAAAAAGATATCATTATGGAGATTACCAAGGACAAAGTTACAGAATTATTTTGTATTATTGATGAATTTTAAAAAGTTTTTGATGCTGAAAATGCAGGAAAATTGCTTTTGGGTGAGGATGGAGTAAAGCGCAGACGACGTAAAGCCTCTTTATCTGATAGTGAAATCATGACGATTTTGCTGTATTTCCATTTCGGCTCGTTCCGAAACTTCAAGCATTATTACCTATTCTTTATTAGAGGAACATTGAAGTCATATTTTCCAAATGCAGTGTCTTATAACCGTTTTGTAGAACTTGAAAGTCGTGTATTCTTCCCTCTCATGTTCTTCCTGAATCTCCGTGCTTTTGGCAGATGTACAGGTACAACCTTTGTTGATTCAACCATGATACCAATATGCCACAATCTCAGGAGTTATGCCAACAGTTAGCGACAAAGATCCAGCGGTATTCGATGCGTTGGCTAAACGTCTGCAAGGTAAGCTGTTTGCTGATAAAGGCTATATCTCGCAAAAACTCTTCGATTCACTTTTTGAGGAAGGCATCCAGTTGGTAACAGGACTGAGAGTGAACATGAAGAACAAACTAATGCCGTTCTATGACAAGATGATGCTGCGCAAAAGATACATCATTGAAACGATTAATGATCTGTTGAAAAATACGGCTCAGATAGTACATTCACGTCACTGGTCTGTTGCGAATTTCATCATAAATATTATTTCTGTATTAAGGGGCATACTGTTTCTTTGGCAACAAGCCCAAGGCACTTACTGGATACGTTATCGAAGATACGAAACAGCTGAGTCTTTTCTAACATTGCATATTTTACATGAGGATTTTGTCTCAGCAACCATCCAAGATATATAGATGGTTGCCAAGCCACTGTGTCCCTTATATAAAAAAATCATAAAGCCTTTAGACAAAGCTCATTATCCCGAACTGAGGTATATAACTACATTTTGAAAGTGTGCGGAATTTAATCATAAATAGCCATGCCACTCGTGAGAGCCGCATGGTTTTCTATCATCATTATCTCTCTTATTTATATACTCCATTTATTTACGGAAATGTTATTTGTCAGTGTATATGAATCGTACTGCTCGTGATGGGTGGTACGATTTTCCCATTATAATGGACTTAAAGTTTGATTCATTTTTCCCTGTTTAAGAAGTTTAACAGAAAAACAAGCCCTTATTTTCTGCATTTTAAATAAAAAGAGCTATCTTTGCAATAGTTTTGAAGATGTATGCGATTTTGTTATTGCTGTAAATCTCTTCATATATAATGACAATACAATCTTAATTACTATATATATGTGTGATAAAACGAATTCAGACAAATCACCTATTGTAGAAAATGGTATAAGTATAGTGGCCATCAAGGATTTGGACGGCTGCAATTTTCGCGTGCCCAATTATCAACGTGGCTATCGTTGGACTCGTCAGCAGGTCAAAGATCTTATTGACGATATTTTTGAGTTCACTCATAACTTCTTTAAAAATGGACAAAAGGGCATATACTGCATTCAGCCATTGGTTGTTCAAAAGTCTCATAATGAAGAAGGGACAGACTGCTGGGATGTTATTGATGGACAACAACGTCTTACTACCTTGTTTATAATTTTGAAGTTTTTCGACCGTCATTTATATGGTTTACAGTATCAAACTCGTGTTCAAAGTGCAGACTATTTAAATCGTCTTGCAGATCATTTGTATGCAGAAGAACAAAAGCTAGATAATATAGACTTTTATCATATGTATGAGGCATTTGAGGAAGTTTCTTCCAAACTTAATGGCTACAAAGATTTAGATAAGTTTGAAGAAGTCCTGCTTTCAAAGGTCAAGTTTATATGGTATGCCATTGATGGTAGTCAAAATCCAATTGATGTTTTCACTAGGTTGAATATTGACAAAATTTCTCTTACTCCTTCGGAATTAATAAAAGCCCTGCTTTTGAACAGGAATAATTTTGGTTCAGAGCAAGACTTTGATAAAATCCATATGCGCCAACAAGAAATCGCCTCTGAGTGGGATGCTATGGAAAATCAGCTTCAAATGGATAACTTTTGGCTATTTTTTCATGATGTTGGTTATCATTCTGCTACGCGTATTGACTATTTATTCGAAATACTATGTGATAAAAAATTGTTAGGTGATGTTGGTGAAGAAGTTGGTAACGATGGAGCACAGACATTTAGATACGTGTATGCCTATTTCAAAAGTAATGGTTATAACAGCCATACTATTCAGTCTGTATGGGAAAAGGTTAAATCCATTTTTGATACTCTCAACGAATGGTACAATGAATTGGAACTATACCATTATGTTGGCTATATCTTGTGCCGTCCTAGAGAATCAACTAGAGTTGCAGGAAACCCTATTGAAATGAAGAAGGAGGTTTATGAGCTTTGGATGGAGTGGAATAAGAACAGTATGACCATTTCTAAGTTTAAGAATTATCTGCATAATAAAATTCAAGAGTTGATTGATGGATGCAAAAATATAGATGAGGAGTATGAAATAAAAGAATGTCGCAAGACGCAATGCCGCCCGATTCTTCTGCTTCATAATATCTTGACGGTTATACGTCAAGGAAAAATTGCTAAGGAGACTTATGCGCAAGATATATTCTTTAAGTTCCCATTCAATCTTTATAAATTGGAAAAATGGGATGTTGAACACATAGACTCCAATACGACCAATGATATGCAAGAGTTTGAGCAGCAGAAAGAATGGTTGCTGAATAACTATGTCATTGCTGATGAAGGTTTGAAGGAGAAAATTAAAGCTTTCTGTGAAGACAATGAGAAAGATGACAGAAAACGAACCAAAGTATTCGAAAGTCTCCACAAAAATCTTCAAGGTAGTTCTACAGACTTATTAAATGAGGATGATAAAGATAATGAAAAGAATCATTTGTGGAACTTTACTTTGTTAGATGAGAGAACTAATCGAGGTTATGGCAATGCTATATTTCCAGCCAAACGACGCATAATCATAGGGAAAGAGCAAGGTAAGTATTATCCTTGTCCAAAGTGTAATGCGCAACATGGTTTTAAAGAGATAGACCCAATTAATGCTACTTCTTCATTTATATTACCATGTACGAAGCAGGTATTTATGAAATATTATAGTCCTGTATCAGGAACTATGACAGCTTGGACTCGTTCTGATGCAGAAGCTTATCGCCAGAACATAATTGATTTATTGACTGAATTTGGTTTTATAATTGAAAAAAAATATGAGTGATAAATATAAAACTTTGTGGGGTATACTGAACGAAAAAAGGATTGAAATACCCATCATTCAGCGTGACTATGCCCAAGGAAGAATAGGAAAGGAACATCTTAGAGAGCGTTTCTTAGGTAAGATGTTTGATGTGCTATGTGGAAAAGGCGGGACAATGACTCTTGATTTCGTTTATGGAACTATCGAGAATGATGCTTTGTATCCCTTGGATGGACAGCAGCGTTTGACAACGTTGTGGTTATTACATTGGTACATAGCTCTAAAATCGGATAATTTGTCTGCCAATAAAGACATTTTCAACTGTTTTACCTACGAGACAAGAATTTCATCAAGGGAATTTTGTAATCATTTATGTACAATTGACTCTAATAATTATAAGAATTTTAAGGATAAAAATAAAGAGAAGGGCATTGTAGAGTATATCAGAAATCAAACGTGGTTTTATCAACGATATGCTCAAGACCCTACAGTACAGGGAATGTTGCGCACTTTAGGTGGCACTAAAATAGAAGATTCTACAGGTAACGACATCAAAGATGGTCTTGAAGAAATCTTTGGGAAGGATACGGATTTTCAAAAATGCTGGAGTTTGTTAACTTCAGAAGAATGTCCTATTGTGTTTGTTTATAAAGAAATGAAAGACGAGAATTTGCCTCTTTCTGATGATTTATATGTAAAAATGAATGCAAGAGGTAAACAGTTGACTGATTTTGAGAACTTTAAGGCAGACTTACTAGATTTTGCACCAGACCCAGATAATCCCCATAAAAAGTTATTGGGACAAGATATAGCTTCTTTGATGGATAATGCGTGGACAGATGTTTTTTGGAATGTAGCCAAAGCGGCAGAAGTATATCAAGTAGATGCTATCTATTTCAAATTCATAAGAGATTATTTATTCGCAAAATTTATTGCGGATTCATCACTTAGTGCCTCTGAGTTGCAAGATAATAGATTCTATCAAGACGTTTATAAAGGTAATAATTCTAATAATGAATATACAGGTTTTAATCTTTATAAAGAAGTGATAAAGGCAGATGTCATTAAAGACTTAAAACAATTCTTTTCGTTATGGCAACTCTCTCGCTTGACGGATGAAAAGCTCCGTCCTTTATGGAAAGTGGACAAAGATTATTTTTATCTTATTCCACATTATCTTAAGTTAAAAGAAGGTATTATTGTTTCTGAAACAACTCAGATAGGGCGAGTTGTATCCTATGCTGTGTGTCGGTATTTTGAGATAAATGAGGAATTTGACGAAAAGCATTTTAAAGATTGGCTGTATTTTGTTTGGAATGTTGCAGAAAATAGCAATATTGCTACAGAAGATGCTATGATTGGTGCTATTAGATTGATGAAGGAGCTTAGTGCAAAGAGTGGCGATATCCTAACTTTTTTGGCAAGTTATTCACCAATTTCTTCTAAATTTGCTGAGCGTCAAATTTTAGAAGAGCGTTTTAAAGCTCGTTTGATGTTAGGTGAAAACTCTGCAGTGTGGAGAAAGAAGATTCGTGAAGCAGAGAGTAATATCTTCTTAAAAGGCAACATTTCTTGTTTGCTGCGCAAAGATAGCGAAGAATATGTGGCTGATTTTCCTATGTTTGTTCAGAAGTTTAACAATATCTGCAAGTACTTCGATAGTGATGGTGTAAAGGATGAATATCAAGTTTCACTCACTAAAGCCCTTATTGCCTGCTGCCATTCTTTTGACCAACTTGGCTATGAAGGTAAATGTTTTGTTTTTGACACATCAGCTGACAATTGGAGACAGCACTTATTAAACAAGAGTGTGCCTTCTTATTACATGGAAGTTGATCACCTATTGATGGTAGATGACTTGAAAAAAATAAAGTTAGTAGAAATAGAGGAAACAGACAAGTATTGGGCTGAAAATACAAACAGGATTAAGCACATCCTTGCAGAAGGAATGATTGTAGATAGTGATATTGTTTTTCATGGTTCGGCATGGAGACTTAATCGTTTTAGGGACAATGTTTGGGCATTATATCCTTCTAGAGCTCATCATGCTTATGTATTTGACTGGTATTCACCCGACTATACATTCATGAGAAATAAATTATTTCATCAGTTGCTCCAAGAAAAGAAAATTTCATTGATAGATCCATTGCCTCGATATCCAGAAAGAGATGGCATCTATGGGGATTGGAACATATTTTTCGCATATAATAATTTCCGTTTCTACTGGGTATGGGATAATTATATCTATTTGGTTGATGATGATAATCATTGGATAAAGATAAAAGGAAGACCAAATTCTGATGAAGGTGAAAATCACTATCGGTTGGATATGAATAGGTGTAGTGATATAAGTCCACAAGGGTTTTTGTCTAACCTAACAAAGTTAGCACATGAATATTGGTCTTGAAAAGTTGAGAATGTCAGTATAGTGTATCAAGCTTCTATGAGTTTGCATTTTTTATATTGACTATTTTCTTCTTTTTCAAGTTTTGAAGTAACTTTGCACCGTTCAAATATATCAAGTAATAATGAAGAAGTTTTTCGTAGCATCGCTGACCTTGGTACTTTGTGTATGTGCTCAGGCTGCGAAGAAGACTACACCAAAGTTGGTGTTAGATGCTTCGAAAGGCGTGGCGGGGTCTGTTACCCTTCCTACAGGGAAGAAGGTGAACTATACTGCTTACACAAAGTTATATTATGTTACTCATGTAGAGGATTCTACTTATCAGTACATGAATGTGTTTGTTCCTGAGGGTGCAACGCTATCCACTCCTATCTTTATGCCTAATTATGTGGGCGGCTATATGGCGGCAGCACCGAGGATGATAGATGAGGGTGATGCATCTGGTAGGGCTTTGGCAGAAGGCTATGTTGTGGTCATCCCTGGTGCCAGAGGAAGAAACTCTACGATTGTGCAGAAGGGTAAAACTGTTTATACGGGTCGTGCTCCTAAGGGACTGCTTGATTTGAAAGTGGCAGTTCGCTATCTTCGTTTCTTTGACAAGAATATGCTATGGGATGCCGAGTATATTATCACTGATGGAACCAGTGTAGGTGGAGCCATGTCATCTTTGTTGGGTTTCATCGGAAATAATCCTTCTTATGAGCCTATGCTCAAGGCCATGGGAGTGGCAGACACGAGAGACGATGTATTTGCCTCGGTTTGCTATCAAGAAGAAAGGGATGAAAAGAGCTTGGATATGCTAAGATCATAGTTTTTTCTTAGTAAAAGTTTTGTGGTTTCGAGATTATTTCTTATTTTTGCAATCGATAATGACAAAAAGCAATTGATGTATGGATAAAGATACAGTAGAATTCGCAACGTATTGCATTGGTAACTTGTCTCGTCGATTAGGACTGAATGCTAGGGATGTATACGAAAGATTGAAGACATCTGGTATACTGAATGGGTATATTGTACCGAGTTATGATGTGCTCCATACTTTTGGTAAGGAATATTTGATGGAAGACCTCATAGATTATATGAGGGAGAAAGGAGTGTTGAATTAGTATGAGAGTTTATCATTCTTCATCTGTTAGAGTGGAGCATCCAGATGTGTTTCATTCTCGAAAATTTTTGGATTTTGGTCAGGGCTTTTATGTTACAACATTGCGTGACCAAGCAATAAAATATGCACAGCGTTTTTTGCGTCGTGGAAAGCCTGCTTGGCTGAACGAGTATGAATTGGACGATAGTTTTGTTTCATATAATTTGAAAGAATTCTTCTGTTATGATGAGGAATGGCTTGATTATGTTTCAGCATGCAGAGTAGGTAATGTGGCGGATGACTATGATATTGTGCGAGGTGGAATTGCTAATGACAAGGTGTTTCGTACTGTAGATTTATATTTTGCTGGTGACATAACAAAGTTGGAGGCATTGAGTCGCCTTTTATACGAGCGTCCTAATGATCAGTTGTGTATTCGTAGCCAGAAAGTTATAGATAATTGTTTAACCTTTAAAGATAGTATACAATTATGATAGAACCTGTTAAAAATCAGCATGATGCAGGATATCATGCTATATTGGAAGCAAAGTATGCTCGAATCATTGAAGAAATCAGTAATATGTATTCTATCTCCTTAGATGAGGCAATGGATATGTTCTATCATTCTGATACTATGCAGCTGATGGAGGAGGGTGTTGCCGACTTGCATTGCCGTAGTGACAAGTATCTTGCCGAGGAAGTGTGGCGAGAGCGGAATTCATAAGAAGTATGATGAGTAGAACTCAACATTCATGTTTCCTTTAATCTAGGTCGTCTAAAAAGTCGTCGAATGCATAGTCTTCGTGTCTTTCTATTCCTGCAGAGGATTTGCTTAATGAGTTATAGGATAGAGGTTGCACCTGAGTTTGCCCGTAGATTGAAGAATTTAAGTAAGCGCAGTCTGCATTAGAGTATAATAACGCAGAATCCTGCCGACATTACTGCCAGCAGGACTCACTTTCAAAAACCGAACCTAAAAGTCTACCTTGTAATTTCTATCTATGCAATATCTATTGTAACCTGAATAAGCCTAACAACTAAGAACTATGGCAGTAGAACAAATGGAAAAATAAAAAAATATTGAATTATAGTTAATTTGAGTTTGAAATCATTGTAGTTTAAAGTAAAACTATTATATTTGTGGCTGATAGATTTCGAATCTGTATCATAGATATTGGTTCTAGAGATTATGGTATAAATATAGTAATTTTAAATGATAACATTATGAAAATGAAACGAACATTTATTACTGCATTCTTTGCGATGTTACTTGTAGTTTTTTCAGTTTCATGCAGCAGTGAAGATAAAGAGTTTGATAACGTAGCATTACCGATACCGGCACAGCAGTTTGTAAAGCAATATTTTGCTGGTGCATCATACAGCCGTGTGGAAAAGGAGAAAGATAATGGCTTTTGGGAATATGAAGTATTGCTCAGTGATGGCTCTAAAGTGGAGTTTAATGAGAAGGGAGAGTGGACGAGTGTTGAGTGCAAATACTCTGAGATGCCTGTAGGCATTATTCCTACTGTCATAGCTGAGGATATAGCAAAGAGGCATCCTGATTTGAAGCCTTATAAAATTGAAAAAGAGGTTGGCGGATATGAAATTGATATTCCTGGCTACGATCTCTATTACAACTATGATGGTATGTTCATACGTGATGAAATTGACAAATAACAGAAGAGGGTGTGTCATGGATTTATGACACACCCTCATGCATTTAAGAAAGTTTTAGGATGAATCGTCCTAAAACTTTTTATCTATCCCCATATTTAGGTATTTCTGCGAAACCATCATTTTTAGGTATTGCAGATTACGGGAAAAGGATGTATCTTTGCACCCGAAAATAAATGTAACTAAAAGTAAGATAGACAAATGAAAACAACAATCGTAATTTATGGCTCTTCTACTGGCTCATGCCAGTCGATTGCCGAAACCATCGCCTCTAAGTTGGGCGTGGAAGCTGTAGATGTAGCTAATATCGATGACGCTACTATCGCAAGTCATGAGAATCTTCTTCTCGGTACTTCTACCTGGGGTGCCGGTGAGATGCAGGATGACTGGTATGATGGTGTGAAGACATTGAAGAGTGCCGGCTTGGCTGGCAAGACTGTGGCCTTGTTTGGTTGTGGCGACAGCGAGTCTTACCCTGATACATTCTGTGGCGGCATGAAGGAACTCTACGATGCTGCCGTTGAGGCTGGTGCTACCGTATTGCCTGGTGTTTCTACAGACGGATACACCTATGATGACAGTGAGGCAATTGATGGCGACAAGTTCCTGGGACTCGCACTCGACGAGGTGAACGAGGACGACAAGACAGAGGAGCGTATCGATGCCTGGCTCGAGGACATCAAGCCAGCGTTATAATTTTACAAAAATATTTTTCAAGAATTAGAGAATGCGGAATTCTCTGATTCTTGATTTAAAACCAGATAAATTCGGATAGTATGCAGCAGGAAATCGCAACACCAGTAGATTTGAAGGTTCTGATGAATCATATATATGAATATAAGAAGGGCGTGCGCCGCCTGGTGCTCTACACCTTCAACAAGAAATATGAGTCTTTTGCCATAACTAGATTAGAGCGTCAGAACATTGATTATATCATCCAGCCGGTTGGCAACGACCGTCTGAATCTCTTCTTTGGTAAGAAAGAATGCCTGGATGCTATCCGCATGATAATCACCAAACCGTTGTGCCAGCTTACGCCGGAGGAGGATTTCATCTTGGGTGCCATGCTGGGATATGACATCTGTGCCCAATGCGAACGCTATTGTGAGCGGAAGAAGAAGGTTTGCTAAGCTTTTCTTTCATCTTCGTAATGTTTTATGTTTATAAGTAGAAAGAGCGTGATTGCCGTAATGGTGATTACGCTCTTTCTGCATATTTCGGAATAATTCCTCTATTTGAGGGCTGAAATGAAAGAAAAAGTCCTGAAAACACTACTTATTTATTAGTACAGACTATATCAATTCGTTTAACCTGATACCAACTTCTAAGTATAAAAAATGTGAAAATCACAATTTCTCGGTATTGTACAATTTCTAAATAAGCCTTACCTTTGCAGCCCGAAAAAAGGAATAGATATGAAAAAAGGATTAGGAAAAATCAGAAAGATTAAAAAGAAACACATCTTCCTGGCCTTATTGGCCGTGATTGTTCTGGGAGGTCTGGCGAAGGCTTACTCTGCCTGGGTGGGTACTACCCGCATCGCTTTCCTCAACTATCAGGCTATTGCGCTGGGACAGATTTCGCATGCCAACGACAATGCGATGATTAAACTGAGTGAGATCACAACCGATGATTTCGATCATCTGGATGATTACGATATGATTATCGTGAATGGTATGGGTCTCCGAATCGACGAGAACCAGCGCAAGCAGTTGGAAGAGGCTTCCTACAAGGTGCCGACCCTGACTCATGCTGCTACCAACCCTGCCAACAATATCGTATCGGTAGATAACTTCGATGCAGATTATCTGATGCAGTACATCGAGAATGGCAGCAAGAAGAATTATCACAGTATGCTCGCTTATATCCGTAAGTTTATCGACGGAAAGAAGTTCATGGCTCCAGAACCGGAACGTGTGGATGAGCGACCAAACTATCTCCTGACTCATTTTGACCCGAAAGATGAAAAGGGCGATGAGCTGGGTTTCAACAGCGTCCGTGAGTACAATGCATTCCTGGCGAAGAACGGATTATATAAGAAAGGTGCTCCTACCATCTTGCTCACCGGTTTTATGGGTGCGGCTCCTGATATGGAGAAGGCTTTCGAGAAGAAGGGATTCATGGTGTATCGCATCAACCAGCTGCAGAGCTTTATCGCCGGTCATCATGCCGACAGTATCCAGGCGAATGCCGTAGTGAATATGGCGCATGGCAGACTGGGCGATTACTTCGTTGAGTTCCTGAAGCAGAAGAATATTCCATTGTTCTCACCTCTTAATATCAACCGTTTGACCACCGATTGGGAGAACGACAAGCAGGGAATGAATGGCGGTTTCATGTCGCAGAGTATCGTGACTCCGGAGATTGATGGTGCCATCCGTCCATACGTGGTTTTCGGACAGCGCATCAACAAGGAGGGCTTGCAGGAGGTTTACGGTATCCCTGACAGAATGGAGAGTTTCGTGGAGAGCGTGCAGGGCTATGTGAATCTGAAGAACAAGAAGAACAACAACAAGCGCATCGCCATCTTCTACTTCAAGGGTCCCGGTCAGAATGCACTCACCGCTTCGGGAATGGAAGTGGTTCCATCGCTCTACAATCTCCTGGTTCGCTTGAAGAATGAGGGATACAATGTAGGCAAGTTGCCTGCCAATCCTCAGGAACTGGCAAAGATGATCCAGGCTCAGGGTGCCGTCTTCGGAACCTATGCCGAGGGTGCTTATACCCAGTTCCTCCAGTCGGGACATCCAGCCCTGGTTACCGCCCAGCAGTTTGCCGGATGGACCCAGAAGGCTTTGTCTAAGAAGATGATCAAGGAGATGAACCAGCTCTATGGTTCCTTCCCTGGCAAATATATGGCTACCGATGACGGTAAGTTGGCGGTGGCAAGACTGCAGTTCGGTAATGTGGCTCTGCTTCCACAGGTGATGGCAGGCGTGGGAGGCGACTCCTTCAAGATTGTGCATGGCACCGACCAGGCACCTCCTTACACCTATGTTGCCTCTTATCTCTGGGCACGTTATGGTTTCAGTGCCGATGCACTCATCCATTTCGGAACCCACGGCTCGCTGGAATATACTCCGAGAAAGCAGGTGGCACTCGACAGCAACGACTGGAGTGACCGATTGATTGGTGTGGTTCCACATCTTTATATATATACCATTGGCAATGTGGGCGAGGCGATGATTGCCAAGCGCCGCACCTATGCCCAGACCCAGAGCTATCTCACCCCTCCTTTCAAGGAGAGCGAGTTGCGACAGACCTATAAGCAGTTGAGCGATGCCATCCAGTCTTATGAAAAAAAGGCATCTACCGAACAGTCGCTGAAAGTGAAGGCGCTGACCGTGAAGATGGGAATCGCCCGTGAACTGGGGCTCGATGCCAAGCAGATGAACAAGCCTTATTCTGCAGATGAAATTGCGAGAGTAGAGAACTTTGCGGAAGAGTTGGCAAACGAGAAGATTACCGGCAAGCTCTATACTTTGGGTGTGCCATACGATAATGATGATGTCCGTACCAGTGTCTATGCGATGGCTACAGATCCTATTGCCTACGGAATGCTGGCTGTGGATAAGTTGAAAGGTCGTGCTCAGGAGGGTGTGGAGAAGCACAAGCAGCTTTTCGACCGTCTCTATCTGAGTAAGGCACGCAATACCGTGACCCAGCTTCTGGGTTCAGCCTCTGTTTCTGATGAATACATCTGCCGTTATGTAGGAATCACTCCTGCCGAACTCCAGATGGCCCGTAAGGTAGAGGCGATGCAGGCTGCTCCGGATCCTATCCAGATGATGATGCAGATGGCAGACCAGATGGGTGGAGCGAAGGAGGCGAAGCCGAAGAAGGTAGATCACCGTACGGTAAGCGAACTCCGTGCTGCCAAGGTTTCTCATAAGAAGAAGATTCCGCAGATGAGTCGTGAGGCTTTTGAGAAGATGGAGCAGACCGGTCGCTTCCCTGACAAGATGATGGAAGCTATCAAAAAGGGACAGAAATGGTATCAGGAGGATTTGAAGAAGGCGAAGATGGCGAAAGCCGGCAAGGGCAAAGCATCTCAGAAATCTTCTAAAGATGAGGGTATGATGATGTCGAAAGCACCAAAATATACCCGTCAGCAGATTCATCTGGCTCAGGCGATTACTACCGTAGAGCATGCCTTGCAGAATGTGGGCAAGTATTCGGAGGCGCTCCGTCAGAGTCCGTTCAACGAGATGTCTTCTCTGATGAATGCCCTGAATGGCGGCTTTACCGCTCCATCTCCTGGTGGTGATTTGATTGTGAATCCGAACACCCTGCCTACCGGTAGAAACCTCTTCTCCATCAATGTGGAGAATACACCTTCGGAGGATGCCTGGGAGAAGGCGAAGGAACTTTGCGACAATACCATCAAGATGTATTGTGAGCGACATAAGGGCGAATATCCTCGTAAGGTAAGCTACACACTCTGGAGCAGCGAGTTTATCGAAACAGAGGGTGCTACCATCGCTCAGATTCTCTATATGCTCGGTGTAGAACCGGTAAGAGATGCCTTCGGTCGTGTTACCGATCTGCGTCTCATCCCATCCAAGCAGTTGGGCCGTCCTCGCATCGATGTCGTGGTCCAGACTTCCGGTCAGCTCCGCGACCTGGCAGCATCCCGTCTCTTCCTCATCAACAAGGCGATAGAGATGGCGGCAAATGCCAAGGGTGACAAGTATGACAACCTGGTGAAAGCCGGTGTTACCGAATCGGAACGAGTGCTCGTAGAGAAGGGTATGTCGCCAAAGGAGGCACGCGAGGTAAGTATGTATCGAGTGTTTGGTGGCGTAAACGGCAACTATGGTACCGGTATCCAGGAGATGGTAACCGCAGGCGACCGCTGGGATAAGGAGAGTCAGATTGCCGAGGTCTATATGAACAATATGGGTGCCTACTACGGTGATGAGAAGAACTGGGAGACCGTTCGCAAGGCTGCTTTCGAGGCAGCGCTGACCCGTACCGATGTGGTGGTTCAGCCTCGACAGAGCAACACTTGGGGTGCTTTGAGTCTCGACCACGTATATGAATTCATGGGAGGTATGAACCTCGCAGTCCGCAACGTAACCGGTAAGGATCCGGATGCTTATCTCGCCGACTATCGTAACCATAGCAATATGAGAATGCAGGAGGTGAAGGAGGCTATCGGCATTGAGGGTAGAACCACCATCTTCAACCCTGCCTATATCAAGGAGAAGATGAAGGGTGGAGCCAGCAGTGCCAGCACATTCGCTGAAATCGTAACCAATACCTACGGTTGGAATGTGATGAAGCCAAAGGCTATCGACAAGGAGATGTGGGACGAAATCTATAATGTATATGTCAAGGACAAGTACCATCTCGGCACCAAGGAGTTCTTCGATAAGCAGAATCCGGCAGCGCTGATGGAGATGACCGCCGTGATGATGGAGAGTGCCCGCAAGGGAATGTGGAAGGCTACTCCTCAGCAGCTCAAGGACATCGCCAAGCTTCATACCGAGACCGTGAACAAGTATAAGCCTTCATGCTCCGGTTTCGTCTGCGACAATGCCAAGCTACGCAACTATATCGCCAGCAAGACCGATGCTGCTTCTGCCAAGGAATATCAGCAGAATGTAGAGCAGATCCGCGATGCTGAGGCTGCGAAGAACAGCAGCGACAAGGGTATGGTGATGAAGAAGGAGACGCTGAATGAGGAAGCTCAGAAGACCACTACTGTGGTGAGCGGCATCGTAGTAGGTGTCATCGTCATCGTAGCATTCGTTGTGCTCGCAGTATATTTGCGACGTCGTCGCAAAATGATGAGTGAAGAATAATTCAACACTTAACAGTGAAGAATAATTCAACATTCAACATTTTTAAAAAAAATGGAGACATTAGTTTTAGTAATGATGATATTGGTTTGCTTCAGTTTTGTGCTGAAGCAGACCTTCCACGGAGTGAAGGAGATTATGATCATCTCGGTGCTCGTAGCCTTCTTCGTGGGAATGACCTGGCCATTCGCCATCGAGCAGTCGAAGACGCAGATTGCGGCCTGGATAGCCGACCAGAAGCTGATGCTCGATATGGCGGTGCTGCTGAGTATCGACGTGGCACTCACGATGCTTTTCTGTGTGCACCACGTAGATCTGAAGACTTCGGAACATGTGAGTCGCCGCAAATGGGTGTTCTTCATCTTCCTGAAGTATTTCCCGGGTTTGCTGGTTTTCCCAGTGCTTTTCAGTGTTCTGGTGATGACCATCTTCCTGCTTCCCGGCGTATCGTTCCAGGTAGTGGCATGGGTGCTTGCCGTAGTGCTGCTGGTCTTGACTCCGGTATTCACCTACGGTTTGAGATGGCTCTTGCCGGAGCGACCAATCCGCTTGGAACTGCTTTTCTTGGTAGAGGTGCTGCTCGGATTGATGGGCATCATCGGTACGGTGAATGGCAGGACAGCGGTGGCAGGATTCAACAGTTTCGATGCCCTCTCGCTTCTCGGCGTCATCGCCATCGTCATCGTAGGAATGGCGATAGGATGGGGCTGCTATCGCATCAAGATGCAGCGCTTATCACAGAAACTGTAAAGGCGCAAGCCAACTTAACATTCAACATTCAACATTTAACATTATAAAAAAGATGAATTACATATCAGACGTATTGTTTTGGATTTCCACAGGCATGCTGGTTCCTGTGATTATTTTGTTGATTTTCTTCTTCCTCAGAGCCTTGCTGCTCCTTGGAGGTTTCTTCGGACAGTATCTTGTAAAGCGCAAGTCGGGTGCGGAGATTCGTGAACAGATGAATACCCTGACACTCGATAACATTGATACCCTGGGCGATCGCTTGCCAAAGAACAAGCAGGCTGTCATCGTTTCCTATATGAAGAAACTCGTGGACAACCGTCAGAGCAAGGCGCAGGTAAACCGCATCCTCGACCAGTATGCCCAGTTTGTTGAGAAAGATCTTTCTCTTCCTTCTACACTCCTGAAGATGGGTCCGATGCTCGGTTTGATGGGTACCTTGATTCCGATGGGTCCTGCCCTGGTAGGTCTTTCTACCGGCGATATTGCTTCGATGGCTTACAACATGCAGGTGGCTTTCGCTACCACCGTAGTGGGATTGTTCTCTGCTGCCATCGGTTTTGTAACCAAGCAGACCAAGAACCGCTGGTATACCGAGGATATGAGCAACCTCGAGTTTATGGCAGACCTGATTGATGAGAAAAAGTAACTCCTTAACATCTTGAAAAGAATATGAGACAAAGACGTAGAAGTCGTCTCTCGCATGATGGCGAGGATGATGATCCGATGAGCGTAGTGAGCAACCTTTTCGATGTGGCGATGGTATTTGCCCTCGCCCTGATGGTAGCCCTCGTTTCGCGCTATAATATGACGGAAATGTTCAGCAAGGATAACTTCACGATGGTGAAGAACCCTGGCAAGGAGAATATGGAAATCATTACCAAGGATGGACAGAAGATAAATCGCTATACTCCTTCTGAAGACCAGAGCAATAAATCTGGCAACAAGGGAAAGAAGGTGGGCATCGCTTACCAGCTGGAGAATGGCGAAATCATCTATGTTCCGGAAGATAAATAAATGGGGATTACAAATCCCCTTGAACAGAAAATATTATTGTAACTAAAAGAAAAATAAAGAAAAATGAAAAAGTTTAAGACAATGATGGCCATGATGTTGGCTTTGGTTTCTATGTGTGTAGCATTCAGCTCTTGCAGCAGTGATGATGATGATACAGTGGCAGCTGCCAAGGAGATTGCTGGTACATACACCAGCTCTCTGGATATGACCGTAATGGGTCAGGCTTCTACATACGAGAATCTTACCATGAAGATTGAGGCTGTTGATGATGCTACCGTCAAGGTTACATTGCCTGCTTGCGGCGAGGGCATGATGGCTCTTCCTGCTCTGGAGGTTCCTGCTGTAAAGGTTTCTGGTTCCAATGGTGCTTATGCATTCGCTCAGGAGAACTATGCAGGTACTATTACCGTGAATGGTGCAGAGAAGAAGTACACAGTTACTTTGCAGGGTACATTGAAGGACAAAACCCTGACCGTCAACTATTCTGTGCAGTATGGCAAAATGCCTATGCCAATGATTGGTAAGTTTGTTTGTACAAAATAAAAGGATTGTTTCAGGATAAACTTTGATATAATTCGATGAAACAAAAGATATTCGCACTATTCCTGATCCTTTGCGGATTGTGCCTGAATCTGAAAGCCGAAACCCAGGGCGATGTCGTGGGTAGGGTGCTCGATGATTCGGGCGCACCTCTGGCGGGTGCTACCGTCCAGATTTTGCATGCAAAGGATGGGGTAACAACTGATGAAGACGGATATTTCCGCATTCCTTACAGCAAGGATGGAGCGGTGAGAGTGAAGGTGAGCTTTGTGGGCTATCAGACTCAGACTTTCGTACTGAAAGCGGATGAGAGAAAAGGTGAGCAGCATGTGCTTCGCCTTCAACCGGATGCTACTGCCCTCGATCAAGTGGTAGTTACCGCAACCCGAACTCCGAAGGCTTTGAAGGATGCTCCTGTGGTAACCCGTCTGATTACCGCCAATGATATCAAGATTGCAGATGCTACCAATATCCAGGACCTCCTCACCGAGCAGATGCCGGGTCTGGAATTCGGCTATGCCATGAATCAGGAGACTTCTCTTAACATGAATGGTTTCGGTGGAAATGCCGTGCTCTTCCTCGTAGATGGCGAGCGATTGGCTGGCGAAACCATGGATAATGTAGATTATAGTCGTCTGAACTTGGATAATGTAGGACGTATCGAGATAGTAAAGGGTGCAGCTTCGGCGCTCTATGGCGCCAATGCCGTAGCCGGAGTCATCAACATCATCTCCCGTGAAAACAGCGAGCCTTGGACTGCTAATGTCAACACCCGCTACAACGACTTCAACAAGGAGTGGCGCCATGGTGGAAGCTTCAGCTTCAATGCCGGAAAGTGGAATTCGCAGACCAGCATCCAGCGCACCACATCGGATGAGGTTCAGCTCACCAGTCCTTTCGATACAGAATCCAACATCCTCCATATCTATGGTGGAGAGACCTTCAATGTGAAGGAGCGTCTTACCTACAAGCTCTCTAACAAGGTGAAGCTGATAGGTCGTGGCGGTTATTTCAATCGTATCAGCAAGCGCAGCAACTATGATGATCATTACATGGATTATTCTGCCGGACTGAAGACCGTGATGAATCTTTCGGAGAATAATAATCTGGAGATTTCTTACGGCTTCGACCAGTATGACAAGGCTCGATATGTGAATAATGAGCGTACTCACGACCACGATTATACCAACCGTCAGAACACCGTCCGTGCCCTCTATTCTCATATCTTCGGCAAGAATACATTGACGGTAGGTGCAGATTTCCTGAACGATTATCTTACCACCTATCAGTTTGAGGATAATGAATCAAAGAATCAGAATTCATGTGATGCCTTCGCCCAGTTCGATTACAATCCTTTGCAGTGGTTGAACATCGTGGCAAGTCTTCGTCATGATTACTTCTCTGCATCCAGCCAGCATGCCACTACCGGTCGTCTGGCTCTGATGACCAAGTGGAAGGGTTTCTCCATCCGTGCCAACTATGCCGGCGGATTCCGTGCCCCAACGCTCAAGGAGATGTATATGAACTTTGATATGGCAGGTATGCAGATGATTTACGGTAATCCAGATCTGAAGCCGGAGAAGAGCAACAACTACAACCTGGCGCTGGAGCATACCGGAAGGGTGAAGAATGCTGGCTTCTTTACCGGTCAGTATAGTCTTACCCTGATGGGTTATTATAATAAGTATGATAAGCGCATCACTACCGAGGATTATGCCGATTATATCCCGGGAACCGGTCAGCCGGATGTGGCTTCCCGTTATTGCAACGAGGATGGAGTAGAGGTGAGCGGCATCGACTTCAGTGCCCAGTACCGTTCGGATATGGGACTCGGTGTGAAACTCGACTACAGTTATCTCCATGTGGGTGGCAGAAGTGTAGATTCCCAGTTCTCCCAGCCTCGTCCGCATTCTGCAACCTGGCGTCTCGACTACGATCGCCAGCTCTGTTCGTTCTATCGCATCAATGCCGCTCTGTCAGGCAGATACCTGTCTTCTCCTGATACGAACATCGAGAAGCATGACAGCAGTTATCAGTTGTGGAAGTTCACGCTTCAGCAGCGATTCCTGGATGCCGTCAATCTGAATTTCACGGTAGATAATCTTTTCGGTTATACGCCAAAGAACTATTATTGGAGTTCGGCGATGACCACCGGTCGCACCTTCACGGTAGGCCTTTCTATCGATATCGACCGTTTCGTAAAGGTATTCTAATAAAAATAGCAGGGTGGACCAGTCTTCCATCCTGCTTCTTTTTTATTAATAGCACCCCTCTAACTGTAAAAAAACAGGTAGTTAGGGCGGTGCTATCGCATTTTTAATGTCCGTTTTGGAAACTGATACTGCCCCTATGAGATAGGGGAGAATGTAGATGAAAACGTTGAAAAATCGCCCTAGAAATATTTCTTCTTCATTTTCTTCAAGAAATCCTTGGTGATAGGGAAGCCGGAGGCATCACCTATTACGGAGTCGATATGGCAGAAGGGACATTCGGCTGTAGGCGGCTCATCAGGGAGGTAATCTGTGATTTCGGATGGCGTGAAGATTTCGCAACAGCTGAAGCAGCCGCACTTTTCTGACTTCTCTATCTGTTCCTTGTTGCTGAAGCAGCAATCGTGAGCCTGGCGGAAGATCCTGTCTTTCTCCTCCTCTTCTTTCTGCTTTTTCTCAGCCTTTTCCAAATAACCCTTGAATCGTCTCTGAAGATAGAGCGGCACATGATAGTGAGGGGCGAAGACATACAGCGACGGAACGTGGTCGTGGTATTCGTAGCTGGGACCATCTATCACGGTATAGCTGTCATCCGTCTCATCATATGGCAGTTCATCCAATCCCCTTTTATCCTTGGCAGCCTGGTTTCTCTCCCAGATCCATTCGGTGGTAAGCGGAGTTCCGACAACGATGGCAAGTTTTACCTCATCGCCACGATATACTTCTACGATGTCACCCTTCTTGAATCTAATCTGTTCTGCGTTTCTGCCTCGGAAGGTCTCGTCAGGATGATGGTTGTATGCAGGCAAATCGCAGACTCCGGGATAGTAAATGCTGAAACGCGAACAGCAGTAAGACCGGTCGATCAGTTTTCCTTCCCCATCATACATCCTTTCCGAAAGACATTCGCGGTCGTAGTGCAACAGTCCCATTGGAATCTCCGAGATATAATAGCAGAAGGTATCCAGCGGATAGTCGTCTTCCTCCTTCATCTTCTTGCGGTAAAGGACATCCTGGTGCATCAGTCTCTCTGCCTCCTCCAAAGTTGTAGTGAAGGCTTGCGGACAATAGGTGTTCACCTTATATTTCGGATAATGTGAACGCTTCTTCTCCTCCAACTCTTCCGTTTCTAAAACTTCGAGCTTGAAGATGGCAGGAACATCCCGATGCTGTGGATGCTCAGCCAAATGCTTGAATTCTTCGTATGTCATGGGATGGTTATCTTAAGAATTTATGAAACTTGAGAATCTGAGATCTAAGTTCAGGTATTCTGATGCCTTCAGAGTCTTTGCCTTCTTGATTGTTAAGATTCCTTTTGGTGATAGTTTTATGAATTTTCAGTTTTCTCATGTCCGACTTGCCGTTAGCTTTATGGTTCCACCAAGGCTTGGGATATGCATGTCTTTTTTTGTATCTCGTGCCATCGCAGTTCTGGATAAAGATTTCCAATACTAATCCATCCATTTGACAATCATGCGGGATGTTGATGGCACGTCTTTGGATATCCATTTCGTAGAAGATACTTCCATCCTTTTTGCAGAGCACGATATCCAGATAATCTGGCATATCAGGTATAGTTCCAGGCTCTGACATTTGTGGTCGAAACTCCCCAAACGCTTCCTTCACATACTCGAATAGTCCTCGAGTATATTTTTCGATATCCACCCCTGCGTATTGAGTATAGGTGTATTTGATAATACATAAAGACATTTTATTTGCCATTTTATTCTTTCTTTTTTTTTGGTTATACCTTTATAATATAGTAATATTGAGGGAAAATTTCAAAAAAAAGCGCCAATATTTTGAAAAAAAGTATTGGCGCTTGATTATTGAATTAGCGGCTTATAAGTCCGCCCTAACTATGTTAAAAAAGGTAGTTAGGGCGGTGGTATCCTAAGTGAGGTAAGGATGAGTGCCCTTTTCTTAGTCTTTTAATGTAGCCAAAGGTATAACCTTTACTCCATCTTCCCTGGTATAAGCCATTTCGCCTCCTGTCATGACAATCAGCAGGTCTGGTTCTCTGAGTGGCATCTGATGCTCTGTCTTGTTCTTCTCACGAATCAGATCCCGTAGTTGCAGGAGATGCTTGGCACCATCTTCTATCTCCCGACTACCCAACTTGCATTCTATCAAGGCATAGCGGCCATCTGCAAGATGAAGCACGATGTCTGCCTCCAGGTCATAGCGGTCGTGATAGTAAGAGACTCTACCTCCCAAGGCTTGCGAATATACCTTCAGGTCGCGAATGCACATACACTCGAATATGAAACCAAAGGTTCGAAGGTCTAATTCCAGATTTCTTGGTGACATACCCAAAGCAGCAACAGCTATGGAAGGATCTACAAAGCAACGCTTGGCTCCCGAACGGATTGCAGCGGCTGAGCGGATTGCCGGACACCATGCCTCCACATCTTCTATGACAAACAATCGTTGCAGGGCAGAAACATAATCATCAAATGTTGGCATCGACGTTTTCTCCATTTCTACCGTGATGTCTGCCAACATCTTGGATTTCTTGACGAGGGTGCAGATGTTCCGGGCATAAGAACGCATGATGAGTCGAGCCAAAGCTGGCTGTCTTCTTACGCCATCTACCCTCGATATATCTTCATCGCAAATCACATTTACGTAATCCTGTGCTATCAGTAATTGTGCCTCCTGCGAAGTGACGTCCAGTGATGCTGGCCAACCGCCTCGGCAAGCAGCGAAAATCAGTTTCTCCACGGTCATGTCTGACAGAAATCCATCAATATCGTAAGCTGGGTCATCAAACAATAAACGTAAAGATATGGAGCCTGTTGATTCCTTTGACTCATAAAGGCTCATAGGATACATGGGCATCTTGGAGATGCGACCAGTACCCGTATGCATGATTTCTCCGTTTTTGTCTTCGACGACTGTAGAACCGGTTAAGATAAACTGACCTTTCTGTTTTCGCTCATCTACGGTATTCCGAACAGCATCCCATAAAACTGGTGCTACCTGCCACTCGTCTATCAGTCGTGGTGTTTCGCCTTTGAGCAGCAAGGATGGTTTGGTGCGTGCCGTCGCCAGATATCCTTCACGCTTATCTGGATCTTGCATCTTGATTACGCTCTTTGATTGCTGCATGGCCGTAGTGGTTTTTCCGCACCATTTTGGTCCAACAATCTGTACTGCTCCAAAGGCTTCCAGACGAAGTTGGAGCATTCTGTCTGCTATTCTATCTAAATACTTCATGTTCAATATGTTTTTGTTTGCAAAGATAGTAATAAATAGTGGAATCTACAAATAATTTTGTATTTTTGTGGTATTTTATTTTGTGTTTTAACGGTACTTTACTTTGTGTTTTTGCGGTAAACGGTATTTTAATGTCCGTTTTCATAACAGATACTATTCTTAGGAGGAAAATAAAAAACACTCATGGCATTCGCTATTATATCAATAGGAAAGCCATGAGTGTAATTGGTTTATTGAAGTCTTAATTTTCTAGAACCTGCCCAACTTACTTTGAAGATAGATTCTGAGGTAAGTTCAAGTGTCTTGTAATCTTTGGAAACGGTACCTCGTAGGACTAAATCGTTGGCGTAAACGGTTATGTCATAGCCATTCGCTTCCCATTCTCCACTCCAAGTGGCGTCGTCTTGCAAGGTTTCCTTGATGCTGACTTTGCCATTGTTCTTGAAGGTAATGCGCAATGACTCAGTAAATGTGCTCTTATCCAAGTCTCTTTCGTCATCATATACGATGTCGTCTTCTACTTGGCGTGTTACCTTATATACCATTTTCCCTCTTTGTGCAACTGTGTCGCTAAAGATTTTTGTAGAGTCCACTTGTGGCTCTACTTTTTCGGAAACGATGGTGTCTTTTATTGCCGTACTGTCTACGGCTTCTGCATCTTTAGTCTGTTTGTTGCCACAGGCGGTAAATGATGCGACTAGGCAAACGCCTAATGCTGGGATAATAGAATGTCTCATGAGGCTTGTTATTTGATTTCCTTTACAATTTTTGCGGATGCTGCACAGTCCTTGGCTCTAACCAGAGTGATGTCACCTTCATAACTGTCTGGCAAAAGGGTAAAGTTGAGATGATCACATTCAGCAAAGCCGTTCTTCATGTGATAACTAACATTTGTGAGAAACTTCTTGCCGTTTTGTATCAACACCAAGGCATCTCCTTCGTGTTGACCATCAAATGCATCTGCATAATCTTTCTTGACACCAGGCTTCTGTAATGCCTCCTTTACAGACATACCTACTGCCAAATTGTTTGATTTAGCAATACTGTCTGCTTTTGCAATACTATCAGCACGAGCTATGCTATCGCATCTGGCAATACTGTCTGCTTTAGCTTGCGCTATGGCAACTGAATCTATTCCATTCTCCTCCTTGTTATTCTTGTTGTTTGATCAACTTGTGATGCTTGTTGTGAAACATACAAACATCATGATTAAAAAATGTTTCTTTTTCATTGTCTTGTAATTTGAAATTTACACTTTATAGAAGCTACTTTCCCGTTTTGGGTATAGATCCTTATTGTAATCTAAAAACGACAGGTGTTGTACATTTGGTTCGTACAGGTATTCCTTTTAGTTTTGCTGGTGTCCATTTCGGCATAGCCTTAACAACACGCAGGGCTTCCCTGTCAAGTGACGGGTCAACACTTCTAATAACCTTAACGTCAGACATGGAGCCGTCTTTCTCTATGATACTCTCTACGATTACACGTCCTTGTACGCCATTTTCCTGTGCTACATCAGGATATTTTACATTGCTGTTCAGATAAGACTTCATTGCACTTTCACCACCAGGAAAAGATGGCTTTTCATCAACTTTATCAATTTCATTGACTTCGTTGTAAACTGACTCTTCGTTTGGATTCCAATTTACAAGTTCATCATATTTAAGTGAGTCGCTCTGCAATTGGAAAAACAGATCTTCTAAAATGACCCCATCGGGATTAGTTTGCCATGTTATCTTCTCCTCCTTCATCTTGACGTTGTCAATCTTGATATAGATACTTCCGTTTGCAGTGATGTTGTATGAGAATGAGAGACCAAGTTTAGATATAGGTATCACGATATTTCCACCGCCTTTTCCTTCAGTATTAGCAGGTTTGAATACTATGTCCCACTCATTATTGTTCGACTTATTGTTGAAGAAATAATGGTTTTTGATTTTTTTGTTAAAGTCGTTCACCAAATTTGGGCTTGGCTTAGTGACAGTTGTTGTATTGGCTTTTTGTGTAGTGCCTCGTCTTGCTTGTCCGAAGGTTGGGCTTCCTGTTAGCATAACGAATATTGCTAAAATGATACTTTTTCCGATTTTAGAGGAAAAAGTGATGCTTAATGTTTGTAAAAATGAATGCTTCATAATAAATGTAATGCTTTTATGAGTCCACTTAATAATGTTATTAATATATGACATTTGTAACCTTTCCGTTTCTAACCTTTACGATTCTAGGGAATACCTTCCCAAGAAGATTAGCCAGTCGGAGACCATAGGAAGGGATATATTGTTTGTAAGTACCAACTAAGTCTCTGTAAGGACCATTGTATTTGTACATTTGATATCTGCTACCATCAGTCTCAAAAGTCTTGAATTCAGTAAGGATACCTTCTGGCATACCTATATAAACCTTTCCCTTTTTGATGTTGTCGTATGCTCTCTGTCCATATTTCGCTACAAGACTTTTTTCTTGTGCTATCATTGATTTATAATTTGGTAAATTGACCAGAATAGTTTTCATGTCTTGATTTCCTTGTTCTGCACCAATTTTCAGATACTTAACAAAGTCTGCATAAGAAAGATTTTTGCTAATACCTAAATCATTCTTACCTTCCATTTTCAATAAATAGGCACCAACCAAAACCTGAATTGCATCAAGGTTTTTTAGATCAGCTGCCTTGCGCAAATATTTGACACCTTCAGGTATGTTTTTTGTTATACCCTTTTGTTTGTTACCCTCTAAGAGCATTCCACCATAATAATAGGCTGCTTCTGGAGAATTGTTTTTTACCGCTTTGAGATACCATTTCATAGCTTCCGAATCATTCTTAGCAACACCTTCGCCTTTATCATAGGAAAGTGCCAGATAATATTGAGCCTTCGCATATCCTTGATTGGCTGCTTTTGTATACCATTTCACGGCTTCTTCAAGGTTCTTTTCTACCCAGTCGCCATTTTCATAGCAGGCTCCCAAGTTGCATTGTGCCAATGGTAGTCCTTGTTCTGCAGCTTTTGTGTACCATTTTACGGCTTCTTTAAGATTCTTGTCTACTCCTTCGCCAAATTCATAACAGTATCCTAAGCTGTTTTGTGCTTCTGCACATCCTTGTTCAGCTGCTTTTGTGTACCATTTTACGGCTTCTCCATAGTCCTTGTATTGTACTCCATAGCCATAGTAATAGCAGTTGCCTAAGTTGTATTCTGCTTTAGCATTTTCTTGTTCTGCAGCTTTTGTGAACCATTTTACAGCTTCAGTTAAATTTTCCGTAACCCCTTTCCCATCATAATATGCTTCGCCCAGAGCATTCTGTGCTTCTGCTTCGCCAGACTTGGCTTTTAGCATGAGGGTGACAATGTTGGTTGTTTGTGCAAATACTCCCGATGCTATCGCAAAGAAGAGTATCATGATTAGATAAATCTTTTTCATATTCTTCTTGTTTTTAATTGTTATTATTCCCAATATTGTTTACAAGTGTAAATGTATCATATCTAATAGATGGTTTGCAAAAATTGTGTTCCAATAGTTTGCAATAGGTGAACCCTTAGTCAAAACAGGCATCTCTTGAAAATATGGATGCGTTACAACCATTGTATATTGATGAGTCATTGCAAATTTTTTGAGATAGGCGAATGTCCCATGTTTTGTACGACAACATCCAACAATGATTTTGATAGTTGGAATACTTGCTACAATATTATACCAATCTTCAAATCTGCGACCTACTCCATCACCAATGGTAATAACTGCAATTTCTGCCGTTCCATTGCGTTGTAGAATAGCCAGTTGCTCTTTCTTGAGAATGATGGAACGGCTATCATAAAGCCATCCTTCACGATGTGAAATTAAAAGTTCTATCAATCTGGTAGCACTTAGTGTCTTGCCATGATTGCCTAATGCGCTGATGGCTATCAGTAGCTTTTCTGGCTTTTTATTTTCTAATTTTTCCATAAGCTAATCATTTACTTTTTGGTTATTTCATTCTTAGGCACAAAAAAGGTGCGAACCAATTTCATTCTGTTCTGAAGGTTCTGGACTACCTGTACACAAAGAATGAAAATCAGCTCACACCAATGGGTATATGTTGATACCCATCCCGCCGAAGCGGAATGGATACAATAATACACGGTTGGGTGAACAACTTCTGTCTTCGTTCTTGTGTACAATGAATTGTCCAGATTCTCAGTACGAACCAAGCATGGTTGTTTCCTTAACATGTCTGCTGCTTGTTTAGAACAGCACTGCAAATATACCATTTTTTTTCTAAAGTTGTTCATTGTGAGCTGATTTTTTTGCAAAAATAGGTGTTTTTTCTGCTTTTTCAGCGTTCCATTCCGTTCCAAGTTCAAAATATAGGGCGTTTTTAGTGGAAATATTTGCTTTTTTGTGTGTTGCTTGGATTTGTTTCAGTATCTTTGCAGCATGGAACAGATATTACGTGAAATGATAGAAAAAATGGTGGGACGCAAGATGGTTGTGCCCCGCGACTTCGCTTGGTTGAGCGAAAAGGTGGAGGAACGTACCCAGCAAAGGGTGAGTGCCTCTACGCTGCGACGATTCTGGGGATACGTGAGCGAAGGGGTTTCTGCCAGTAAGTTTACCAAGAATGTGCTGGCTAATTTTCTCGGTTATGCAGACTTTGAGGAGCTCGGATTGTTGCAAGGGACGGGAGAACGGCAGAGCCAGATGGTTATAGGCAAGGAAATCTCATGCGATGATCTTTATGAGGGACAGATGCTCAAACTTTCCTGGCTGCCCGACAGAACCTGCATCATCAGGTATCAGGGAAACGGAGGCTTCAAGGTGGTATCATCAGAAAATACCAGATTGGCGAAAGATGATACTTTTGAGTGCCATCATTTTATCAATCATGAGCCTGCTTATCTTCATGCCTGGAAGCATGGAGTTGATGAACCGGTTACTTATGCCATAGGTAAGAAGAATGGCATTATCGTGGAGCATTATCTGGAAGATTGAAATCTCGACAAGGTGGGTTTCACATATCTCTCAGAGGTATAAGAGGACAGCTCGTAGATGATATCGGTCTTCTTGCTGCCGGCGATGTCTTTAGAGAATGTCTGCGGATAAGTGGTCGTGATGAAATCATTGCTCTTATCTATAAACCGATAGAATGCCTCGCTCTTTTTCTCTACAGAACGGATGGTGTCTATGCCGGATTCCTTCCACATCTTGTCGATTGTCTTCTTGCCTTCTGATATGAGTTCGGCGGCTTGTGCCTGTGATGCAGAAGATGGCTCGGTAGCTGTTGGCTGCAGGGATTTCTGGCCATTGGAAAGTGGGGCAGGCTTCTTGGTTTGCTGGCGGATGACTGTATCCTTCTTGGCTTCGATATGTTCAGGGATGATGCTAATGCTCTTTTCCTGCTGATGCAGTAAAGGGTAACTGATGAAACCTAATAAGATGATACAGGCCAAAGCTGCGATTCCGATACGCTTGATACCGGATAGATGGCTGTTTCTTCGAGCCATGAAATCAGCTTTGAGTTCGTCAACATTGGCATATCGCTGGATTATGGGAGCCTTGCAACGCTTGATGATTGCTGTATAGGGTTTGCCTGGAAGTATCTTTTCCAGGATACAGCCTATGCTGAAGATGTCGTTGCGGATGTCTGCCTGTTGGGATACAATCTGTTCAGGAGAGATGTAGCCCGGTGTGCCGGCAGGCTGTTTGAGGATGGCAAAGTCATCGGTATCTGAAAGTCCGAAATCGATGAGCTTTACATGATTGCCGTTATGGGTAATCATGATATTGGAAGGCTTAAGGTCTCTGTGTACTATCTGCTTGGCGTGGATGTAATGCACAGCATCAAGCAACTGGAGGAAGATGACTTCTCCCTCAGTCTTCCTACCGCTCCAGTGTTCCAACGTGATACCATCTATCCATTCCATTACGATACAGGTACCCATTTCCGGTATTTCTTCCATGCTGTAGGCTGATACGATGTTGGGATGCTGCAGGGATATGAGGATATCGAACTCTTTGTGCAGCAGGTTCTTGTAGTTTTCGTCTTGACGGTATGGCTCCTTCAACCCCTTGAGTACCCACCATCTGCCATAGCGCTTTGCCTTGCAAAGAATGTTGAAACCTTTGCAAGGTATGGGAGTAAAGTCTGAAAATTGCTCAGGCCTTCTACTTTCTTCTATGATGATTCCAGAATATGAATCCATGTTACGCAGACTGGGTTGATAATTCGGTTGCAAAATTAACTAAATAGAGATACCCATCCCACAGAAGCGGGATGGATATTAGTATACATATTGGGGCAAACAACTGGAACTGTCATTCTTGTGTACTGCGAACTGTCCAGATTCTCAGTCCGAACTAAGCGTAGTTGCTACCTCTTTATGTCTGCCGCCATTACTAACGGCATTGCAAATATAGGCATTTTAAAAGAAATTTTCAAGCGGAAACGAAACTTTTAGTATTCTTTAAACTTTGACGATTGGTTCAAACTCATTCCTCCCCGAGCTTATAACTTATTTTATGTAGGAACTGGTTGTCGCAAATCCACTCTCTTTTTAATACCTGGCAGGTTGGCTATCAAATCACATCAAAGCGGTCTTTGCCATGGCTGTGCGGGATGGGACCGCCTGGGGATAGCTTGCTATGGGGACGCCTTACTATAGCTTGCTGATTGGAACCGCTGAGTTTCTCTGAATCACAATGCAAAGATACGAAATCTGTGAGGAGGCAACTCACAGTTGCTCATACTTGCTCACAGTTGCTCATACTTTTTCATAGATTCTCTTTGCTCTGGTGTTTGTAAGCCCTTTTACATGCCTTGCTTGGTATCACTTCTAAATGCCTGGCTTGTTTGATTTTTAAGGGCTTTATGATTGGATTGCGGTTCGTAAACCAGGGGGTTACAGGGCGTAAGTCCCTGACTTTTGCGTCGTAAGTGCCTGACTTTTGCATCGTAAGTCTTTGACTTTTGATTCGGAAGTAACCTGCTTCTGGATGACAGGGTGACACTTATGACAGTGATTTCTGAAGATTTACTCTCGCGCGGGCAGGCAGGAAAAATCAAGCCGAAAGTTCCTGCCTGCCCGCGTGCGAGGCGAAAAGTTGAAAAACTAGTGTCATCGTGTCACCGTGTCACCGTGAACAGAGCAGAAGATGTTTGGTATCGCTCTTTGGCTTCGGACACAAATTCCCCTGTCTCCGCCTCCGTTAGCTTTCGGAAGTAGAGATCCACAAATTACTGTTTTTGTCGTGGCGCCTCCAAAGTGGTAATCTTTTGCAAAGATAGAAAAAATAAAATAAATGAGAGTTCCCACTATGGGAACTCGTAACGATATTTATTGATTTTTATAATCTTTTAAATGATAAATGCTAGAATTTATACTCGATTCTCGCAAGTTGTAGAAGGATTTTGGGGGCATCTCTCTTGTTTGAGAAGGGTATTGAGAAAATAGTGAAGTGGTATCTCTTTTCGAAAATCACCCCGTCTCTCTTTGTTGATAAAGCGAGCTGCACTCGGCAATTTGAAAGCAAGCTTTCATTGCATTCATTGGCATCGCTTTTTCCCCTTAAAGAGGGCTCCACCTCTCATCTCGGTCTTCTCCCCTCAGGGAAGAAGAGGAAAACCGCCCTACTCGGTGCTCGGAACCGCTACGCTCTAAGGATGGCGGGGCATCAAAGCCCTCGCCAAATTGTGCGGGATGGGACCGCCGGGGGAAGAAAGTTTACAGTTAATAGTTTATAGTTAACAGTTTACAATTAATAGTTTATAGGTTGCTGTTTTCTGATGATTTTGGGTAATTGGCTGATAATTTGCAGATTTATTCTGATTTTCTTGGTGGTTTCGTAGAAAAAGCGTATTTTTGCGGAAAAGTTGAACGTTTTAAAGGAGATAATTATGAATATAGTTGCTTTAAGTAATAGGCTTGCAAGTAAGGTTCCTCATTGGCATGAACTCGAAAAGTTAAGTAAGGAAGATAAGATAGAGGTTATTGCTTTACTTTCCATGTCGATAGCTGATGCAGAGGAAATTAAAACGCCAGCAGATAGGACTAAAGAAATGGTAGAACGTTGCTGTGGTTCATGGGTTGGCGAACAGTCGGCAGAAGATATTATAGCTAATATCAACGAGAGTAAAATGTCAAAGTCAGAACCTGTCAATTTTGGATGATATGAATTACTTGTTGGATACCAATATTTGTGTATATTTTATGAGGGGTAAACGTAATGTTGCTGCTAAAATTTCAGAAATTGGTCAAGAACATTTCTTTATCTCTGAGATGACTTTGGGAGAATTACTTTATGGGGCTCAGTGTAGCGATAGACCTTCTGAGAACATTAGAGCTGTTCATGTGTTTTGCCAGTATGTAACAATATTGCCAACGGCAAATATTTGGAATGAATTTGCTGTACAAAAGGCTTTTCTTCGTAAAAAAGGTCAACTTATTGAAGATGCTGACATAATTATCGGTACTACAGCTATCATAAATAACATGGTTATGGTTACAGAAAACGTTAAGCACATAGGGAGGCTTAATGGTATTGTTGTTGTAAATTGGATGGAAAAATAATTAGCTGTAGGAGTAACCGCCCATGGTAACGGCATGATTAAAATTCCATACGGATCGGATGCGGATATACACTTTAATTGCCTAATATCTGGAAAACACAAAAGGATAAAATTTTAAATTTTAATTATATACGATAAGATGGGTTGAGCTTTGAATAAAAGTTCTGCTCATCTTGTTGGCTTATTGCCTTTTCATATTTTTCTACTTTACTCTTCTTTAGTCCCACAGATTGCATGAATTACACTGATTGTGGAGTTGTGCGGCTGTGGTGAAATGGTTTCTTGACAACCATGACACGGGCGAAGTGTACGCCAGGACTCATCGTAGTGGATGAGGCGCACCACGCCATAGCAGACTCCTATCAAGACCTGTTTGACAGGAACAGAAAGGCTTGATATGCAAATCCCCAACCTGCTATGGGAAAGCTGGTTGGGGAAATTATGATAGATTTTGCTTCCATCAGAAAATATCCGATTGTGAATTACAAAGGATACTCCTCGAAAGCGTAGAGTACAGTGCTTAAATAACGCTCACCTGTATCTGGCAAGAGGGCTACAATCTTCTTGCCCTTGTTCTCAGGACGCTTCGCAATCTCGGTGGCTGCAAAGGCGGCAGCACCTGATGAGATTCCTACCAAGAGACCCTCGCTCTGAGCCAGGTCACGACCTGCCTTGATAGCATCATCGTTCTGAATATCCAATACCTCATCGATATATTCTGAAGAGTAAGTCTCTGGAATGAAACCGGCACCGATGCCCTGAATCTTGTGAGGACCGCTCTGTCCGCCGTTCAATACAGGCGATGTGGCAGGCTCTACGGCAATCACCTTCACGTTAGAATTCTGCTCCTTCAAGTACTTGGCGATACCCGAAATGGTTCCACCTGTTCCTACACCGGCTACGAAGATATCAATCTCGCCATCGGTATCTGCCCAGATTTCTGGTCCGGTTGTGGCATAGTGCTTGGCAGGATTGGCTGGATTGGTAAACTGTCCAAGAATCACGGAACCCGGAATGGAATCGCGGAGTTCCTCGGCAGCCTTGATGGCGCCAGGCATTCCGTCCTTACCGCTGGTCAATCTCACTTCTGCGCCGTAAGCCTTCACCAGGTTTCTGCGCTCCACGCTCATGGTTTCAGGCATGGTGAGGATGAGGTGGTAGCCCTTTACGGCTGATACCAGAGCCAAACCTACACCCGTGTTACCGCTGGTTGGTTCAATGATGGTGGCACCTGGTTTCAGGATGCCCTTCTGCTCAGCGTCTTCGATCATCGCAAGTGCGATACGATCCTTTACGCTTCCGCCAGGATTGAAGAATTCTACCTTAGCAATCACTGGAGTCTCCAAACCCTTGGATGCTGAATACTTACCCAATTCTACCAATGGGGTCTTACCGATTAAATCAGTAATCTGTTTATATATCTTTGCCATAATAATTTTTTTAATGTTAAGTGTTGAGTGTTGAATGTTGAATTTTAATGTTGAGTGTTGAATGTTGAATGCCGTTATTGTCCGTCAGGCAATTCAACATTTAACATTCAACATTCAACACTGAAATTACTTCACATACGTAAATGCCTCATCGAGTGCCTCTATCAGGTCGTCGATGTTCTCGATACCGATGCTCAGGCGAACGGTAGAAGGATAGATGTGCTGCTCCTCCAATTCCTCTGGGCTCAGCTGAGAGTGGGTGGTTGTTGCTGGGTGGATAACCAGTGACTTCACGTCGGCTACGTTAGCCAGCAAAGAGAAGATGCGCAGGTGGTCGATGAACTCCCATGCCTCTTTCTCGCCGCCCTTGATATCGAAGGTGAAGATAGAACCACCGCCGTTAGGGAAGAGCTTCTTGTAAAGTTCATGATCTGGATGAGAAGGAACGGCTGGGTGATTAACCTTAGCCACCTTAGGGTTGTTCTCCAGATACTCTACCACCTTCAATGCATTCTGAACGTGACGCTCTACACGGAGGCTCAATGTCTCCAAACCCTGAAGAAGAATCCAGGCATTGAATGGAGAGATGGTTGCACCGGTATCACGAAGGATGACCGCACGGATTCGGGTTACGAAGGCTGCTGCTCCGGCTACATCTGCGAATACGGCACCATGATAAGATGGGTCTGGCTTGGCGAGAGTAGGGAACTTGTCGGCATTTGCCTTCCAGTCGAACTTACCGCCATCTACGATGACACCACCGAGAGATGAACCATGACCGCCGATGAACTTGGTAGCAGAGTGAACCACGATATCTGCTCCGTGCTCGATAGGGCGGATGAGGTATGGGGTGCCGAAGGTGTTATCGATAATCAATGGGATGTTGTGGCGATGAGCAATCTCTGCCAACTTATCGATATCGGTTACATCTGAGTTAGGATTTCCGAAGGTCTCTGCATAGAGTGCCTTGGTATTGTCCTGGATAGCAGCCTCTACCTGCTCGAAGTTGCGAGGATCCACGATGGTGTAGCTGACACCCTGTGTAGATAATGTATGAGTGATGAGGTTATAAGTACCACCATAGATGTTGTCGGCAGCTACGATGTGGTCACCGTTCTGAAGGATGTTCTGCAGAGCGTAGGTAACTGCTGCAGCACCAGAAGCGACAGCCAAACCTGCTACACCACCCTCGAGGGCAGCCACACGGTCTTCGAATACACCCTGAGTAGAGTTGGTCAAGCGACCATAGATGTTACCTGCGTCACGGAGTCCGAAGCGATCGGCAGCGTGCTGAGAGTTGCGGAACACATAACTTGTGGTCTGGTAGATAGGCACCGCACGAGCGTCGGTAGCTGGATCTGGATTTTCCTGACCTACATGCAACTGAAGTGTCTCAAAGCGAAGTTTCTTTTCTGTACTCATAATCTATGTCCTTTCTTTAATTTTACGTTAATATTCAATCTTATTCATTTATATAAATTGCCGCCCAGAAATCAGATTGATGTTCTCTCTAAAAGACATTCTGATGTCCTTCTGAAAGTCATCAGACTGTTTGTTCTGATTGACGCTGCAAAGGTACGGCGATTTTCTGGATTCTGAAATAGCATATGAGTAGTATTCCTGCTACCACGTTTGTGGTATTCGGGCATTTTTTAGTAGAAAAATGGGCAAAATTACCTAATTTGGCTGTGATTTGTTACCTAATTTGGCTGTGATTTGTTACCCAATTTGGCTGTGTTTCACTTCCGAGTTTGGCCGGTAAACAGCAAAAAGTGGCGATAGGTGTGCGAAATCTATGTTTTTTTATGAGATTTCGCACACCTATCGCCACTTTTTTGAGAGAAATTACAGTCTAAATCCTAAGCCGATGGTCATCGGGTAGCACTCGGGAGCCTTGGTCTTGTTGAGCAATGGGGTTACTCCAGCACGGGCGTAGAGCATCACTCCTGAGTAGCCGGCACGGGCTTCCAGGTTCAGGCCGATAGGGTTGAGGTTGATATCGCCCGTTTCGGTATGCTTGTGCTTTCCGATGAAGTAGCGGGAATGCTCGTGCCAGCGGTATTCTACTGATGGACCTAAAGCCAGGAATGCATCATGGCACCCTATGCGCTTCTGCCACTCCAGCATGATAGGCAGGCGGAGCACATTGTAGCTGATATAGCTTTTCTTCAGCGTTTCGCCTTCTATCGGAGTCATTGCTGATACCCCGTTTTCGGTGCTTAATACATAATTGTCCTTGAAATGGTGGTGTACCTGTCCGATGGAGAGAGAGGAGGTGAGCGCCATTTCGTTGGAAAGGCGGAAGCAGAGACTGGTGAGGGTGATGCCCCATTCCCACGACTTGGAGTCGCGACTGTGCATCTCGTTGTTGCCTCCCATGCTTCCCCTGCTGCCTGGCAACTGGCTGCAGCCGAAGAAGAAGGTTGGATAATGACTCTCCAGACTGCGCTTGCGCTTGCTCAAGGTCTGAGGGATGAAAGGCGAGGTGACAAATACCTTTTCTACTTCCTGACCATCTACGAATTGGGTTTCGGAAATCTTGGTCATCTCGTTGCCGTTCATCTTATATATCTTCACAGAAGTCTGTTCACCATCCTGCTTGATGACGATGTTCTGGTCGTTCACTCTGATTGTGGTGTCGTTAGCCTCTACAGAGACTGGTGCACTGTTGCTGTTGGTTTCAGCAAGGGCGAAGGCTGGCATCATGGCAGCCATCATCATTACGTTTTTGATATTCATAATACTATATTTTATGTTGTTTCTTATTCTTATTGAGAAGATTCCAAAAGGAAAATGCTGTTTCTATCTTCTGGAATAGCAGAGTTGCATAATGTCTTCGGGCGACAGGTCGCCTTCGATATAAATCACGGTTCCCTTGCTTTTACTCGGGTTACTGAAGAGGATAAAGCGGTTGTTGCCATTGCTCAAGGGTGCCATCATGTAATAGCCGCTCACCATCTTGCCATTCTCCACCACCTCTCTGATCTTTTTCGCCGCCTTGCGGTCGGACTTCAGATAGTGGGCTATTTCCGTGGCATGGTTCTTATATACCAGGCTCTTATATATCTTGAGCCTGTAACCTTTGAGTTGCGTATTCTGCATCGTAACCATCTTGCATCCCTTGGCGTGTCCGAAGCGTTGGAATATACTTTTTACGTATAGTCCCTCCTGGGCATTAGCCGAAATCGAGGCTACCACGATAAGAAGCAGTCCGATGAAGAAGCGTTTTATCAAGTTGCATCGTTTCATATTCTATACCTTATTATATATATTATATTTTATAGTTTGATTGATTGTTTCATCTAAAAGATGAATTTATTGTTTCATCATATCCAAGGCACTGAATGGATCTTCGGAATCTGCCGAAACATCTTCCAGGGCATCCAGAGCTTCGTTATGAACGAACTCCTGGTCGGTATAAACCTTTCCATCGATAACCGCATAACATTCAGGCTGAGGCTGTGCTATCTTCTGGATGCCCACAATCAGGAATGCGATGATAGCGGCTGCTGCCACAGATGTGCCGAAATATTTGAGCCATCTGCTGCGAGAAGCTTCCTTCTTTGGTATTTCTTCCTTCTCGATATCTTTCTTTTCGAAATCCTCCTTCTTCTCTTCTTCTCCTTTTAGAATTTGAGAAAGATTCATCTGTTCGAATCCGATATAGCTGAAGAGGGCGCGGTAGGATTCCCATTCTTCCGGAATATCATTGGCATGCTCTTCGAAATATTTTCTGAGCGTTGCCTCTTCCTCATTGGATGTGGCACCATCCATATACTTGTCGAGCAAGTCCTGTATCGTCTTGAATTCATTGTTATTCTTGAATTCATCGATTCTTTTTATTTTATCGTTCATCTTCTTTCCTCCTTCTTTATTTTGTTCTGTTCTGTTTCACGAGATTCATATAAGTCTCTCTGATTTTGAGTCGGGCTCGGGAGAGATTCTTTCGGAGATTATCAGCTGTGCATCCCGTTATCTGCATGATTTCATCGGCAGTATAGCCTTCTATCTCCTTCATGCGGAATATCTGCTGCTGCAAGGGCGGGAGCTGTGCCACTATCTGCTTGATGAGGTTTACCTCGTCCCGTTGCTCTGCCCGCCGGTCTTCTATGGGCACTTCCATCACCTTGTCGGTGGTGAAGTTCCGCTCCTCATGTCGGCACTGGTCATAAAACTTGTTGCGCATGATGGTGATGGCGAGCGCCTTGAGGTTATCTTCTGCCTGGATATTCTGGCGCATGTCCCACAGCCTGAGCATGACTTCCTGCACGAGGTCTTCGGCATTGTCGTCACTCTCAGTCAACCTTAGCGCATACGCTTTCAAGTTGCTGCGCATCGGTAGGATGATATGGTTGAATTCTTCTGTTCTCATAACCTTTACATTCTATAGACGTATGAATTTGAAAAATCGGACATCTAAGAAGAGATTTTTTTCAAAAAATGCTTTCTTTTTCCAAAGAAAAATGTTATTTTTGCAAGCATAAACATAAAATTTAGCAATCGAAAACATTAAAAAACTGAATGGCTTATGGCATCTGTAGTTTCTATTATTCCCATCGTGTTGCTGTTCATCCTGATGCTCGGCTTCAAGATGGCAGGTCATAAAAGCGCCTTGCTGACGCTCGTAGTTACCGTGTTGCTCGCTCTCTTCGCTGCTTCGCCGCTGGGCATGATTGCCCCGGAACATGCGGAGGACAGTGTTATCGCCCTGACGGGATGGGCGGTGGTGGAAGGCATCCTGAAGGCGGTATTCCCGATTCTCATCATCATCCTGATGGCTATCTACAGCTATAATATCCTCGTGGAAAGCAAGCAGATAGAGGTGATCAAGAGGCAGTTTACATCGATTACCGATGATAAGGGACTGCTCGTGCTGCTTCTTGTATGGGGATTCGGCGGACTGCTCGAAGGTATGGCGGGCTTCGGAACGGCGGTGGCGATACCTGCTGCCATCCTCATCGGACTTGGCTTCAAACCGATGTTCTCGGCTCTGGTTTCCTTGATTGGTAATACCGTGGCTACGGGATTTGGTGCAGTGGGTGTACCGGTTACTACGCTCTGTAACGAGGTGGCTGAAAGCGGATCGGCTTCGGCGGCACAGATTTGCGAGACTTCGGCCTTCGCCATTATCCAGCTGGCACCTCTCTTTATCATCCTGCCTTTTATTATCCTGACGCTTACCGATAAGCACAATCTTATCAAGAATCTCATCATCGCCCTCTGGGTGGGAGTGATTTCCGTGGTAGTGCAGTTTGTATGCGGCTATTATCTCGGTTCGGAGACTCCTGCCATCATCGGTTCGCTGGCAGCTATTATCGCCATCATCGCATACGCCAAGGTGTTTGCCAGAAAGAGCAAGGTGCAGGATAAGGAAACCTTTACGCTTGCCGAAAGCCTGAAGGCATGGAGCGTTTACCTTTTTATATTGATATTCATCCTGGTTTCCGGAGCACTCTGTCCTCCGGTCAATGCTTTCCTCAAGAGTCATCTGGTGAGTGCGGTTCATCTGCCTGTGCTCGACAGCACCTTTAAGTTTGGCTGGATATCCAATGCGGGCCTGATGCTCTTCCTGGGTGCTACGATTGGTGGATTGGTTCAGGGATTGAGCCTTAAGAGATTGATGATGATTCTTGCCCGTACCACGGTGAATCTGCGTAAGACGGTGGTGACCATCTGTTCGCTGATAGCTCTGGCGAGTGTGATGAACTATTCGGGAATGATTACTGCCATCGCCTCCGGACTGGTGGCAGTAACGGGAGATTTCTATCCTCTGGTTGCGCCGATGATTGGTGCCATCGGAACCTTCGTAACGGGGTCTGATACCTCTTCGAATATTCTCTTTGCCAAGCTCCAGGCTCATGTTGCCAACCAGTTGGGTATGACGGGGCAGAGCACATTCTATGGTATGGAGGGCGGTCAGGAAAACTGGCTGGTTGCTGCCAACACTACAGGAGCCACGGGTGGCAAGATGATCAGTCCGCAGAGTATCGCCATCGCTACTGCAGCCTGCGATATGGAGGGAAAGGATGGAGAGATTCTCCGTTCGGCCATCCCATACGCCCTGCTGTATATCGTATTGGGCGGACTGATGGTTTACTTCGGTTGCTGATCTTCTTTTTTTATATAAAAAACTGTCCTCATCTGTTATTTCAGATGGGGACAGTTTCAGTTTTATAAATCGACATTATATCTTTTAAGCATGTCTTTTCTCGTAGGCCAGGCTGTGGTCGTGCTGGTCGATATCTCTCTTTGACTTGCTCTTTACCACGAGCCATACACCTGAGAACACGAGGATGGCGGCTATTGCCTGCATACCCTTGAATACGGCGAGCCCCACGATGACACTCACGGTGACCGATACCAGCGGCTGCACATAGTTATATACCGAAACTACGGTAGGGCGCAGGGTCTTTTGGCCAATCATCATGCAGATGTAGCCCAGATAAGTGCCGAAGAGAACCACGTAGCCCGTTTCCCACCAAGTGCTCATCGGAACCTGGGCAAAGTCGATGCTCATCACGTGACTGATGGTGAAAGGCCATATCAGGACCGTTGCCCAGAGGAACATCCACTTGTTGATGGTGAAGAGCGAATATTTAGACAGCAGGTTCTTGAAGAGCGACAGGTAGAGGGCGAAGGAAAGCTGCGCCGACATACAGAGCAGGTCGCCCCAGATGTTTCCCACCTTGGCATTGCCAGCCGTAGCACTCGTCATGATGATGATGACGGCACCTGCGCATCCCATCAATACACCGAGCGCCTTCTTCCAGGTGATAGGCTCCTTCAATATCAGGAAGGAGAGAACCATGGCGAAGATAGGCATCGAAGTGGTCATGATACTGGAATTGCTAGGCGAAGTCATGTTCAGACCGATGGTGTAAGAACACTGGTTGAACACGAGGGCGAAGAGTCCGGCAGCAGCAAACTTGAAGATGTCTTTTACTGGAACATGCTCTTTCTTGGTGAAGAGCGAGGTGAGCCAGAAGAGAATGGCACCACCCAATACTCGGAAGCTCACCAGGTCGATGCCGTCGATGCCGTGAAGCATGGCATCCTTTCCTACGGGAGCCATCAGTCCCCAGAATGCGCCGGAACAGAAGAGGCACAGGTGGGCGATAAAAGGTCGTTTGTTATCCATTTTTTCCTTATTTCTATTTAAATCTTCCTATTTTTGAATAAAATCGAGTGCAAAGGTACAAAAATTCGAGGAATTTTGCTATATTTGCGGTATATTTTTTGAAACTTAAAGGAGTTAAGAAGTTTAGACAATAGTCTTTTTCCGTTCTTGACTATTAAAGATAGGAGATTATTCTTATGCAGAAATATGCTGATTATATCAAACAGATAGAGATTGAATCTCTCTGGAGCGGTACCAAACATATTCTTTGGAACCTCGACCGCCGTGTCAATATCCTGAGTGGTGTAAACGGCGTGGGCAAGAGTACTATATTGAATAAGGTGATAAAGGGTCTGGCGGCTGGCGGCGAATTCCCTAGTCACATGATCAAAGGTGTGCATCTGAAGGTGGAGCCGGAGGAGGCAAAGTGGATTAGATATGATGTAATCCGCTCGGTAGATAGACCATTGATGAATGCCGAGATGATCAACAAGATAGACCTTACCCTGGTTACCGAACTCGACTGGCAGCTCTTCCAGCTGCAGCGCAAGTATCTGGATTACCAGGTGAACATCGGCAACCGCATCATCGCCGTCTTGCAGAGTGGCGAACCGGATGCAGCCTTCAAGGCTCAGAAACTGAGTGAACCGAAGAAGATGTTCCAGGATATGGTAGATAATCTTTTCAAGGATACCGGCAAGACCATCATCCGTACAGCCAATGAAATCCGCTTCAACCAGATAGGTGAGCAGCTCTCGCCTTATCAGCTCTCGGCTGGTGAGAAGCAGATTCTTGCCATCCTCCTCACCGTGCTGGTGGAGGACAACCAATCTTATGTCCTCTTTATGGATGAGCCGGAAATCAGCCTTCATTTCGAATGGCAGAAGCAGCTCATCGGTCTGGTGCTGCAGCTTAATCCGAATATCCAGATTATCATGACCACCCACAGTCCTGCTGTGGTCATGGATGGATGGACCGATAGGGTGACGGATGTGAGCGACATCACGATATAAGTGAAAAAGAAGTATTATGGCTAAACGTTTAACTGATAATATCAATTCCCAGTTCTTCGAGGCAGCCAACAGGATGACCTCGAAGAAGGCTCGGCGCAAGATTGTAGCTTACGTCGAGAGCTATGATGATGTCTTCTTCTGGCGTTCTGTACTGGGAAAGTTTGAAAATGAAAAACGCTATTTTGATATCATGCTGCCTACCCGTAACCAGCATTTAGACCGAGGCAAGAAGGCTGCTATCTCCAGTATGCTGAAGGGAGTAGGTAGGGATATGATAGCCTGTGTAGATGCCGATTACGATTATCTGCGTCAGGGCTCAACCGAGTCTTCCCAGCAGATGTTGGAGAATCCTTACATCTTCCATACCTATGCCTATGCCATTGAAAACTTCCAATGTTATGCCAGAGGATTGCACGAAACCTGTGTGATGGTGACGCTCAACGACCGTCGTATCTTCGATTTCGAGCGTTTTCTTGAGTCCTATTCCCGTACCATCTGGCCCCTCTTCTTATGGCACATGCTGTTCTATGTGCGTCATCGCAAGATGTCGATGCATTTTGATATGGCGGAGTTTGATAAGGTCATCATGCTGCCTTCTGTCCGAATCCAGGATCCTAAATGGGCGATAGATTATTTGGGAAAGAAGGTGCGGGCAAAGCTGTTCCAGCTGGAGCGCCGCTTCAAGAAGTTTAAGGATGAGTTGGATGAAATGGCTCTTTACCTCAACAATCTGGGTGTAAACGAGAGCAATACCTATTTATATATACAGGGTCATCATCTCTTCGACCTGGTAGTTAGTCCTATCGTCCAGAGCGTCTGCGATGCTTTGCGCAACGATAGGGAGAATGAAATCCGCGACCGTGCCCTCCATTCCGAGCAGGCCCGCACCGAAATGGCATGTTATGAGAATAGTCTGGGCAAGGTGAAGATGATGATGAAGAAAAACACCTTCTACCAGTTCTCTCCCGAATTCCAGAAGATACAGGCGGATGTGGAAAAGTATTTGGAAAGGTAAAAAAGTAAAAAAGTAAAAAGAAAGCAGGCAGATGACATCCCGCCAGGCTCTTTTTACCTTTTTACCTTTTTACCCTTTTACTTTTTTACCTTTAAAAAACCTCCAGGAACTTCAGGGTTCCTTCTACCTTCAATGTCTTGGTGCTGGCAGGAACAACGATACTTTCGCCGCCCTGGAGCGTAATCTCGTTACCCTCGTTGTCGGTAATCTTAGCCTCACCCTTCAAGCCAATCAGAATCACGAAGCTGTCCAACTCTGAATAATCCAGTGTCATTGGCTCATCGAGATCATAAACGGCTGTGGTGAAGTAAGGGCACTGTACCATACTTACACCCTGGTTCTTGGCAGGAGTGTAGTGCTGGCGATAGTCTGGCAATACGGTGTAGTCAATGCACTCGGCAGCTTCCTTGGTGTGGAGCTGACGATAGTTGCCATCCTTGTCCTTGCGCTTGAAGTCGTAGATGCGATAGGTAACATCGCTGGTCTGCTGAATCTCGACAACGAAACAGCCTGTTCCGATGGTGTGGATTCTGCCGGCTGGGATAAAGAAGCAGTCACCTTCCTTCACGTTATACTGAGCCAGGGCATCGGTGATGGTATCGTTCTCTACCATCTCCTTGTACTGCTCAGGAGTAATCTGCATCTTCAAGCCGTTGTAGAGTTTGGCATCCGGCTCGCATGGCAGCGCATACCACATCTCGGTCTTGCCGCGTTCCTTACCTTGCTTCTTGGCAATTTCATCATTAGGATGCACCTGGATAGAGAGATCGCGGTTGGCATCGATAAACTTGATGAGCAGTGGAAACTCATTGCCGAAACGCTTGTAGTTCTCTTCTCCGAGGAAGCTTCCCTTCCGTTCTGCAACAACCTCGTTGAGGTTCTTGCCCTGCATCTCGCCATCGGCTACGATGCTTTCATTTCCTGGTACTCCAGAGATTTCCCAGCTTTCTCCCACATTCTCTTGCTTTACGTCGAGATGCTTGAAAGTGATAATCTTACTGCCACCCCAGATGGTGGATTTTAATAGCGGTTGAAATTTTAATGGTTTCATTATTACCTATATTTAGTTTATAAATGTACTCTTCAGTACGGTTTCTTACTCTCCGGTAAGGCTCTTGCTGAACCTATACCTTATTATATATAACGCTTTTTGGGCGAAATATACTTAGTCTAGTAAGCGTATTTCTTACTTCAAATATCAACTTCTTTTTTCCTCTTTTATTTTCTAACTCCCCCTCTAGGTATGTTAGTTCTCTCTCCAGAATGCTGGTGTAAAGATAACCAGCACACTGAATATTTCCAGACGACCGATGAGCATCATCAGCGAGCAGAACCATTTTGCCACATCCGGCAGTTCGCTCCACGACATGGTTGGTCCGATTTCCGTACCCAGCGTAGGTCCCACATTACCCACACAACTCAGGGTGATGGTGATGGCATTGGTATTGTCGATGCCCATGGCTATCATCGTGAACGATATCACCAGACAGATGATGAGATAAGTGGTGAGGAAGGCAAGCAGCGTAACACGCTTCTGCATCGGTACGTTCACACCATCAATCTTCAATGGCAGCACGGCGTTAGGATGCAGAATCTGGCGGAATTCATTCTTCACCATTCTTACCAGCATCACGCCACGGATACATTTCAAACCTCCACTCGTACTGCCCGAGCAGGCTCCGAAGAACATGCAGGCTGCCAATACCACCCAGGTAACATGAGGCCACACAGCAGCATCGTCGTTAAACAGACCGGTGGTGGTGATGAAAGAAACCACCTGGAAGATAGCACTTCTGAAGGCATGCTCCACATCGTAGTTGCGCATCACCATCAGCTCTACCATGATGAAGGCGCTGAATGCAGCAACCATGAATGCATAGAACTTAAACTCTGAGTTCTTGAACAGATCCTTGATTTTAAACTTGATGACGGCTGCATAGAGCAGGGTGAAGTTCACACCCGACAGGAAACAGAAGAACGTACAGATGTATTCCAGCGCTGGTGAATGGAAGAACTCGGTACTGCTGTTGTGGGTAGCGAAACCACCCGTTGCCGTCGTGCTCATCGCATAGTTGAAACTGTCGAAGAGATTCATTCCTGCCACATAGTAGGAGGCGATGCAGGCGATGGTGAGCATCAGATAGATACTCCATATCCATTTGGCCGAAGTGGAAAGCCGGGGATGCAGTTTCGTTTTGATAGGTCCTGTTGCCTCGGCAGCAAACACCTTGGTCTGTCCTCCTACAAGCGATGGCAGCAGGGCGATGGTGAAGAACACGATTCCCAGACCGCCTATCCATTGGGTGAGCGAACGCCAGAAAAGCAGTCCGTGGGGGAAACATTCTACATCGTCTAATATCGTGGCTCCCGTTGTCGTAAATCCCGACATGGTTTCAAAGTAGGCATCGGTAAAGTTGTTGATGTATCCACTCACCATGAAGGGGAGGGTTCCGAAGAAACTGAATACAATCCATGAGAGCGTTACCACGAGATAGGCATCACGGCGCGACATTGAGTTATCGGCTCCGTGTCCTCGCCATTTCAGCACCAGCCCGCCTCCGATGGTGGTAAGTGTTGCCACAATGAAGGCAAAGATGTCGTCCTGCTGGTAATAGAAAGCTACCAGCAGACTGACGAAGAGCAGGAATGCTTCTATGAAAAGCAGTTGCCCTAAAATCTTATATATTAATTTGCTGTTTATCATATATGAAGTATGTCTCTATCTCCTTCACGCTTAGATGAAGTATTTCTCAATTTTCTTCATGTTGATGTTGTGGCAGAAAACCATCACCGAGTCACCCGGTTCTATCTGTGTATTACCCGAAACGAGCATTCCTTCTTCACCGCGAACCAGTCCACCGATGGTTACACCGATAGGCATGCCGAGTTCCTTCACCGGTTTTTGGGTTACCTTTGAACCTTCTTTGGCTATGAATTCAGCCACATCGGCATTGGCGCTCATCAGGAATCTCACGTTCATCACGTCGGCATCGAGCATCATCTGGTAGATGTAGCTGGCGGCAATCATCTTCTTGTTGATGATGGTACCGATATCCAGACTCTCTGCCATGCTCACGTAGTCTACGTTTTCTACGGCAGCCACTGTCTTGCGCACACCCATTCTCTTGGCGGTAAGACAGGCCAGAATATTGGTTTCGGCGTTACCGGTCAGTGCCACGAAGGCTTGCGTACTGCGGATACCTTCTTCTACGAGTAGCGGAATGTCGCGTCCGTCACCATGAATGATGAGCGTCTTGTTCTCATCGAGAATATCGTTGAGATATTCGCAGCGCTCCTCGCTCATCTCGATAATCTTGCATTCCATATATTCCGGCATCTTCTTTACGGCTCTTACGGCTGTGCGTCCGCCACCCATAATCATCACGTTCTTCACATCCACATAGTGCTCCTTGCCTACAATCTTGCGGATATATGGGATATAGTTGCGGGTGGTCATGAAGTAGGCGAGGTCGTAGAGTTTCAGCTCGTCGTTACCGCCAGGGATGATGGTATCGCTGCCTCGCTTGATGGCTACCACGTGGTATGGGTCGTTAGGACCGCTGATGTTCTTGAGCGGTTCGTTCAGTATCTCGCATCCTTCGCGCAGTTTGATGCCGAGCATGACGAGTGCGCCGTCGTGCACATCCCAGCGCTGACGTACCCAACTCATTTTCAGTCCGTTATTGATATCTACGGCTGCGAGCATCTCCGGATAAATCAGTTTGCTGATACCTAATCCTTTGAAGAATTCCTGAGCCTGTTGATCCATATATTCCGGATTATCCACACGGGCCACCGTTCTTTTGGCACCCAGGTTCTTGGCAAGGATGCTAGCTGTGATGTTGGTACTTTCTACCGGAGTAACGGCGATGAAGAGGTCGGCATCTGCTACCCCCGCATCGCGTAAGATGTGAAGACTGGTAGGCTTGCCCAGCATGGTGAGCAGGTCGCAGTCGGAGCCAATGCTTGCCAGGCGCTCTTCGCTTTCATCGATGAGCGTAATCTCTTCATTGCTGCGTGACAGGAGTCTCGCCAGATGAGTACCTATGGCATATGCGCCAGCTATGATTATTTTCATTTCTTAATTGCTTCTTTGATTGATTCTTTATCGAGATGCACGATTTCCCTGAGCTGTGCCACGGTTCCGTGTTCCACAAACTCATCTGGCAATCCCATTCGGGTCATCTTTGGCTGATAGTCATGGTCGTTCATCCATTCCAGTACGGCAGAGCCCATACCGCCCATACGAACGCCGTCTTCGATGGTGATGATGCGGCTGAACTTTTCGCCCACCTCTTTCAGAATGTCTTCATCGAGTGGCTTGAGGAATCGCATATCGTAGTGGGCGATGCTCATTCCGGTTTCGGCTTCTACCTCAGCGATAGCCTGAGCGGCATCGTTTCCGATAGGACCGATGGTAAGAACGGCTACATCGGTGCCGTCTTTCAGCTTTCTGCCGGTACCGGTCTTGATTTCCTCCATCGGGTTGCGCCAGTCTACGAGCACACCCTTGCCTCTCGGATAACGGATTACATAGCTGCCATGACCTGGCAACTGGGCTGAATACATCAGGTTGCGCAACTCATGTTCGTTCATCGGAGATGCGATGGTGAGATGCGGAATCGGACGGAGAGCCGCCATATCGAAGGCACCATGATGGGTAGGTCCGTCTTCACCTACCAGTCCGGCACGGTCCAGACACATAATAACCGGCAGGTTGAGCAGTGCCATGTCGTGGATGATGTTATCGTAGGCACGCTGTGCAAACGAACTGTAGATATTGCAGAATGGGATGAGTCCGTCTTTCGCCATACCTCCTGAGAAGGTGACGGCATGCCCCTCGGCAATACCTACATCGAAGGTACGGTTTGGCATCGCCTTCATCATGATGTTCATGGAGCATCCTGTAGGCATGGCTGGCGTCACACCTACAATCTTCGGGTTCTTCTGAGCCAGTTCCAGCAGCGTCTCACCGAAAACATCCTGATATTTAGGAGGCTGGTTGCTGGTATCGGCAATGATTCTCTCACCCGTTTCCGGATCGAATTTGCCTGGCGCGTGCCAGATGGTAGCACTCTTCTCGGCTGGTTCGTAACCCTTTCCCTTGGTGGTATGCAGATGCAGCAGCTTAGGACCCTTCATGTTCTTAAGCTGTTTGAGTACTCTCGCCACTTCCTTCACGTCATGACCGTCGAAAGGTCCGAAGTAGCGGATATTCATACCCTCGAAGATGTTCTGCTGATGACTCAGTGCCGACTTCAGTGCATTGTTCAGGCGCAGAATGCCCTTCTTGCGGTCTTCGTTGAGATAACCTTTGGAGTGCAGCCACTGCGATGCCTTGAAACGGAGGCGGTTGTAGGTCTCGTTGGTATCGAGGTTCAGGAGATATTTCTCCATACCTCCCACTGCCCGGTCGATGCTCATATCGTTGTCGTTCAGGATGATGAGCATGTCGTTAGGTGTACTTGATACGTTGTTCAGTCCCTCGAAAGCCAGTCCGCCGCTCATGGCTCCATCGCCAATGACGGCTACCACGTGCCTGTTGGTATCTCCGTTTTCGCGTGCGGCAACGGCCATACCGAGTGCTGCGGAGATGGAATTGCTCGCATGTCCGCAGGCGAAGGTATCATATTCGCTTTCTAAAGGTGTAGGGAATGGACGGATGCCGTGCAACTTGCGGTTGGTGCAGAAGTTTTCGCGGCGTCCTGTTAATATCTTATGTCCGTAGGCCTGGTGTCCCACATCCCATACAATACGGTCGTATGGGGTGTTGTAGATATAATGTAGGGCTACGGTTATTTCCACCACGCCAAGAGAGGAGGCAAAATGACCGGGGTTGACGGCAACCTCGTCGATAATGTCTTCTCTTAACTCTTTGCAGACTTGTGGCAGCTGGTCAATGCTCAGCCGTCTCAAATCTTCCGGGTATTTTATACTATTTAATAGACTAAACTTGTTCTTGTCCATGTTTTCTTCGTGAAAATCTTGTGCAAAGATAATGCTTTTTTCCTATATAAAGCACTTTTGAGGCAATATTTTCGCTTTTTCCGATTATTCTTTGTATTTTTGCAAAGGAAATTTCTGAAAAAGGAATGAAATCCGGAATTAGTTATATAACAATAAGCAAATAAATACCTTTATCGTGATGAGAAAAAATGTATTACTTTTGGGAGCCATGATGATGGCTTCCATGTCTCTGATGGCGCAGACCAAGGGTGGCGGCATCAGTCAGTCTGCTCTCCAGCAGATGGAGAAAAGCCAGCAGGCAGGTGTAGCCAACAAGGCACTCTTCAATGCGATTGCCAACAACAACATTGATGACCTTGTGAAGAATCATGCCAACGAGGCCCCGGTTGATACTCATTTCTGTATCGAGACTCCTTCGCAGAGCATTCACAACCAGAAGAGTTCCGGCCGTTGCTGGATGTTCAGCGGTTTCAATGTGCTCCGTTCTAACTTTGCTGTCAACGACAAGCAGGGTAGAGTGGTGGAGTATTCTCAGGATTATCTCTTCTTCTATGATCAGCTGGAGAAGGCTAACCTGATGCTTCAGGGTGTTATCGACCTTGGCAAAAAGAGCATTGAGGATCCTCAGGTGCAGTTCTTCTTCAAGAATCCGCTCAATGATGGCGGTACTTTCTGTGGTGTTGCCGATTTGGCAAGCAAGTATGGTCTTGTACCAATGAGTGCCCAGCCTGAGACCTTCTCAAGCAACAATACTTCCAAGATGAGCCGTCTCGTAAGCAGCAAGCTCCGCGAGTATGGTCTGGAACTCCGCAAGATGGTGGCTCAGGGCAAGAAGTCGGCAGCTATCCAGGCTCGCAAGAACGAGATGCTCGGTCAGGTTTATCACATGCTGAGTCTTACTCTCGGCGAACCGGTAAAGGAATTTACCTATGCTTTCCGCGACAAGGACGGCAAGCAGGTTGGCGAGGCGAAGAAGTATACTCCTAAGAGTTTCTATGAGGAAACCGTAGGCAAGGACCTGAACGGTACCTTCCTGATGGTGATGAACGATCCACGCCGTCCTTACCACAAGACATACGAGGTAGAGTACGACCGCCACACCTACGATGGTCATAACTGGAAGTATCTGAACTTGCCTATGGAGGAGATTGCCCAGCTCGCCATCGCCTCTCTGAAGGACGGTCATAAGATGTATTCAAGCTATGATGTGGGCAAGCAACTTGATAGAAAGCGCGGCTATCTGGCACTCGACAACTTCGACTATGGAAGCCTCTTCAATACCTCATTCCCAATGAACAAGGCTGACCGCATCGCTACTTTCGATAGCGGTTCTACTCATGCCATGACGCTGACTGCTGTAGATCTCGACGCCAATGGCAAGCCTGTAAAGTGGAAGGTGGAGAACAGTTGGGGTGCAGACAATGGTTTTGCCGGTTGCTTCATCATGACCAACGATTGGTTCAACGAGTACATGTTCCGCCTGGTAGTAAACAAGAAGTATGCTTCTGAGCAGCTCTTGAAGGAATTCGACCAGAAGCCAACCATGCTGACTCCAGATGATCCTCTGTTCCAGTTGGAAGACTAATTCATCAAGAAATATAGATTTTAACCGTATTTTTCTCGAGAAAAGAGAAGAATACGGTTTATTTTTTGTATTTTTGTACCCGAAATAATGGTAAGAACGTTATTTATATAAAAGCTATATAGATTATGTTAGAGAAAAGTAAGCGTGAGCGCATCATTGCGCTCGTTAATAAAGAGGTGGTTCCTGCCATCGGCTGTACCGAACCGATGGCTGTGGCACTATGTACAGCCAAGGCTGCTACTACATTGGGCAAGCGCCCTGAACGTATTGAAGTTCTTCTGAGTCCTAATATGCTCAAGAATGCGATGGGTGTCGGCATTCCTGGCACGGGTATGATTGGTTTGCCTATCGCCGTATCGCTGGGGGCGCTCATCGGAAAGCCTGAATATCAGCTGGAAGTGTTGAAAGACCTCACTCCCGACAGTCTGGAGCAGGGCAAACAATATATCAAGGATGCGGATATCAACATCAAACTGAAGCAGGGTGATGTGGATAAACTCTATATCGAAATCATCTGTCATGCCGGTGAAGACCAGGCTACGGCAATTATCTCCGGTTCACATACCCATTTTGTGTATGTTGAGCGTAATGGCGAGGTGGTGCTCGATAAGCGTGGCGGTGCTGTGGGCGATGAGGCTGCTGATGATATCCAACTCAATTTCCCGATGGTTTACGAGTTTGCTACAACAGCTCCGCTCGATGAGATTTCTTTCATTCTCAAGACCAGAGACTATAATATGAAGGCTGCTGAGTTGAGTATCAAAGGCAACTATGGCCACTGTCTGGGCAAGACGATGGACCGTCCGTTGAGTCATGGTATCTTCGGCGATAATATTTTCTCGCATATCATCTCCCGCACCGCTTCAGCCTGCGATGCCCGTATGGGTGGTGCCATGATTCCGGTAATGAGTAACAGCGGCAGCGGCAATCAGGGCATCTGTGCAACGAACCCTGTGGTGGTTTATGCGTTGGAGAACGAGAATACCGAGGAGGAAATGATCCGTGCCCTGATGCTCAGTCACTTGACGGCTATCTATATCAAGCAGAGCTTAGGCAAGCTTTCAGCTCTTTGCGGTTGTGTGGTAGCCAGTACGGGCAGCAGTTGCGGCATCACCTATCTGATGGGTGGCGATTATACCCGCATCTGCAATTCTGTCAAGAATATGATAGCCAATCTCACCGGTATGATTTGTGACGGAGCGAAACCAAGTTGTGCCCTGAAGATTTCATCAGGTGTCAGCACCGCTCTTCTTTCTGCCCTCCTTTCTATGGAAGGCAAGTGTGTCACCTCTGCCGAGGGTATCGTAGATGATGATGTGGATAAGTGCATCCACAACCTCACGAGCATCGGTGCCGATGCGATGCGAGCTACCGATGATATGGTGCTCGATATCATGACGCATAAATAAATTGGAATATAGTATATTCAAAAGGCTCGCAAGAAATCGAAACTTCTTGCGAGCCTTTATTATTTGCTAAACTTTGAATCAGAACCTGTTAAACTCATCATAAAGTTCAATGTTCAAACCTCAAAGTTCAATGTCTTTATACGAGTGTTGCAACGATTTCCTCACGGGTTCCTGGCAACATATCGATGACTGGAATCTCTGGCATGGTGTAGCAACCTGGCTGCAGACGGAATGAAGCACGAGCTACGTTAACCAATACCTGAGCGGTGAGGGCTGGGTTGTTGATGCTCATGTTGAACTCGAAACGCTGGTTCTGGGTCTTGCCTGATACACCCTTGCGAACGAGGTTCACACCATGACCCATATCCTTTACATCATCTACAGATGCTACGGCAAATACGTGGGTCTCATCGTGAGCGAAGTATGGATCGGCCTTGATTTCGGCTGTTACATCCTCAAGCTTGGCACCTTCTTCCAACTCTACGTATACCATACGACGGTGGATACCCTCACCCAATGGGATGGTTACAGAGAGCGCTTCCTTTACGCCCTTCTTGCTACGAACACAAACTGAGTGACCCATACTCATACCAGGACCGAAGTTGGTATATGTCAAGCCCTTAGGAGCAAGGCTCTCCATCAGAACACGTACGATAGAATCAGAACCTGGATCCCAACCAGCAGAGATAACGCTTACCTTGCCAGCCTTCTTGCAGTTTTCCATCTGCTTGGTACGGTAGTCGAGGATGCTGGTGTGGATATCGAAGCTGTCTACGGTGTTGATACCGAGGGCAACGATCTTCTCTGCATACTCAGGGCAAGAGCGGGTAGGGGTTGCGAGGATAGCAACATCTACATCCTTCAACTTGGTGATGTCATCTACTACTTCATAGTTTGCCAACTCAGCTGGTTTGTCCTTGGCACCCTGACGACGTACAATACCTGCAATCTCAAAGTCAGGAGCTGCTTCGAGTGCCTCAACAGTAAACTTACCGATGTTGCCGTATCCTACTACGGCTGCTCTAAATTTCTTCATTGTCTTATTTCTTTTATTTTGTTGTTTTAATTTCTTTTATTTGTTGCGGTTTAGTCCTCCAACGGATATGTTTTCCGCTCTTCATTCTATTTCCGGTTGCAAAAGTATAGCTTTTTCTTGAAATACGTGACGTTTTAATAGAATTTTAACTCATAAAAGTTGCAAAAAGTAGTAAAATCATAGTTTTTAGGTATGAATAAGCGGAGATTTGTAAGGTATCTGCTGCAAGAGCCTTACAGTTTCGTTATTTTGTTGCGAAACATCATACATCCCCTTTCTGATACCTCCCGATGTGCTTTGAATTACGTCCTGACGTAGCTTTTGCTGCGTCCCGACGTCTCTGGCTCTGCGTCGGGACGTATTACATGCTACGTCGGGACGTAATTTTATGGAACTCTATAACAATAATCCTGCCCTTCGCACGTTATTAATATATTAATTTAATTAGGAGAAAAAGAAAATGATAGAATATATTCATGGCGATCTGACAGAGCTGACACCTGCGCTGGCTGTTGTTGAGACTGCGGGGGTGGGCTACGGACTCAATATATCGCTCAATACATATACTGCCATTCAGGGCAAACAGGAAGTGAAACTCTATGTTCACGAAGTGCTGGTGGCTGGTGGAAGAGATGACTCTTTCACCCTTTTCGGCTTTGCTACCAAACAGGAACGTGAACTCTACCGCCTCCTCATCACCGTTTCAGGAGTAGGCGGAAATACAGCCCGTATGATTCTCTCTTCACTCTCGCCACGCGAACTCTGTGAAATCATCTCTACAGGTAACGACAAAGTGCTGAAAACCGTGAAGGGTATCGGACTGAAGACAGCACAGCGAATCATCATCGACCTGAAAGATAAAATCGTGAGCCTCGGCATTGCTGACGAACTGCCAGCCAGCGGAGGCAATGTGGCGATGGTAAACAATGACGTAAAGGATGAGGCGGTAAGCGCCCTCACCATGCTCGGCTTCTCGCCGGCACCATCTGCCAAGGTAGTAGTAGATATTCTCAAGGCACAGCCTGATCTCCCGGTAGAACAGGTTGTGAAACTGGCATTGAAGCAAATCAAATAAGTTAGGAGTTTTTTATCGATGAAACAGAAGCAAAGATTCATATCTTTTCTATTGGCTTGGCTGATGGTGGCAACCTTCGGCTATGCGATAGCTTTGCCTCAACTTCAGGACGATAAAAAGAAAACCCATACCAGCACAGCCCAGCCCGTGCAGCTCGATGAAGATACCATTCCCGATTCGCTGCTGCATACCCGCTGGCAGATTCAGCGCACCCAACCTTACTCCCTGAGCGACCTCTATCAGAGTCCGCTCGACCTGAAACGTCCTGATAATCTGCAATATCAGGTAGTCTACAACGATACCATCGACCGCTATATCATCGGCAACCGCATGGGCTCAACCTGGCTTTCGGCTCCTCTCATGCTCACTCCGAAAGAGTATCTTGCATGGACCGAACAGCAGCAGCGCAACAGCTACTTCCGCAAGCAGAACGATGAAATCTTCCAGGCAAAAGGCAAGGAGAAGTTCGATTTCTCGGATATGCACTTCGACTTGGGACCTGCCGAGAAAATCTTCGGTCCTGGTGGCATCAGAGTGAAGACTCAGGGTTCTGCCGAACTCAAGTTCGGTATCAACAAGAAAAACATCGACAATCCTTCGCTGCCTATCCGCAACCGTAAGACGACGATGATGGATTTTGATGAGAAAATCAACCTCAACGTCAACGGAAAGGTGGGCGATAAGGTGAACATGAACCTGAATTACAACACCGATGCCACCTTCGATTTCGATGCACAGAACATGAAACTGAAGTACGACGGCAAGGAAGATGAAATCATCAAACTCGTTGAGGCGGGCAACGTCTCCTTCCCTTCCAACTCTTCGCTCATCAAAGGCGCCAGCAGTCTGTTTGGTGTTAGAACCGATATGCAGTTTGGCAAACTCAAACTGCAGATGGTAGCTTCGCAGAAGAAGAGTGCATCGAAGAGCGTATCTACCAGGGGCGGTGTACAGCTCACTCCTTTTGAGTTGAATGTAGCCGATTATGAGGAGAACCGCCACTTCTTCCTCTCCCAGTATTTCAGAAACCATTATGATGCCTGGATGCAGAAACTTCCTAATCTCACCACGGGCATCACCATTAACCGTGTGGAGGTGTGGGTTACCAACAAAACCGGCAATACCACCAATACCCGAAACATCGTAGCCCTGACCGACCTGGGCGAGAACCAGAAACTGAGCAACCCGATGTGGGCGGCGAGCGGACAGGTGCCTTCTAACCAGGCGAATACAGAGTATGCGGCGATGACAGGGCAGTATGCTGCTGCCCGTGACATCGACCAGGCTGCAACCACTCTCGATGGAGGCGGACTGGTTGGCGGAGCCGATTATGAGAAGCTGGAGAGTGCCCGTCTGCTCAATTCTTCTGAGTATACGGTCAATACTGCATTGGGTTATATCTCATTGAAAACCAGTCTGCAGACCGACCAGGTGCTTGCCGTAGCCTATGAGTATACATCGGGAGGCGTTACCTATCAGGTGGGCGAGTTTGCATCCGATCTCAGCGATACCAAGCAGGCACTCTTCGTGAAATCGCTCAAGAATACCAGTAACAATCCGCGACAGGGCAACTGGGGGTTGATGATGAAGAACGTTTATTATCTGGCTTCTACCGTAGAGAAGGAGAAGTTCCGCCTGGATGTAAAATACCAGAGCGATACCACCGGTGTATATCTCAGTTATATCCCTGAGCAGCAGGTGAAGGAGCAGCCTATCATCCGTGTGCTGGGCGCCGACCGTCTGGATAACAACAACAAAGCACACAGCAATGGATATTTCGATTATGTAGAAGGCTATACCATCTCTAATGGACGCGTGTTCATTCCGAAGGTAGAGCCTTTCGGCAGTTATATGCGTGATTATCTGGTCAAGCGGGGCGTGGCTGCCGACAAGGCTGAAAAGTATGCCTTTACCGAACTTTATGACAGTACGAAGACCGTAGCCAAGCAGATAGCCGAAAAGAACAAGTATCAGATTGTGGGACAGTTCAAGGGCTCTGCAGCCAATGTCATCTCGCTCGATGCCTACAATGTGCCACAGGGCTCGGTGGTCGTTACGGCAGGCGGTATCACCCTGAAAGAGGGCACCGACTATTCGGTAGATTACAGTGCCGGCGAGGTGACCATCCTGAACCAGAGCATCATTGATGCCGGTACGGCTGTCAACGTTTCTCTGGAGAGTAATACTGATTTCGGACAAACCCGAAAAACGATGTTCGGACTGAACTGGGAGTATGATTTTACCAAGAACTTCCAGTTGAGCGGTACTATCCAGCACCTCTCCGAACAGGCGCTTACCACCAAGGTATCCATGGGATCCGAACCGCTGAAGAACACCCTTTGGGGCATCAATCTCAACTGGCGCAAGGAGAGTCAGTGGCTCACCAATGTGCTTGACAAGATACCATTCCTGCACCTCACCCAGCCATCGCAGATATCCTTTACAGGAGAATTTGCCCAGCTCATTGCCGGTGAGGCAGGCGGCACACAGGACAATGCATCTTATATCGATGACTTCGAGGGTACGAAAACCACCATCGATGTAACGACTCCTACCTCCTGGTTTATATCCAGTGTGCCTTCGCTCAATTTCAAGGACGATTACAGCGATAAGACCGGTCTGAGCAGCGGTTTCCACCGTTCGCGTCTAGCCTGGTATACCATCGATCCGCTGTTCACCCGCCGTGGAAGTTCGCTCACTCCGGGACATATCAAGGGCGACCTCAAGCAGTTGAGTAACCATTATGTTCGCGAGGTCTATACCAAGGAGCTCTTCCCATTGCGCGACCAGAGCAGTTATCAGGGCGCTACCAATACCCTGAATGTACTCAATCTGGCTTACTATCCAAGCGAGCCGGGACCATACAACTTCAATGTAACAGATTTGCAGGCTGACGGAACCCTGCAGAATCCGCAGCGCAACTGGGGCGGAATGATGCGTAAGCTGGATACCAACGATTTCGAACAGGCAAACATCGAATACATCGAGTTCTGGATGCTCGATCCGTTCATCTATTCCCGCGAAGAGGCTGATGCTGCCGATTATGGTGGCGATTTCTACATCAACCTGGGCGAGGTGAGCGAGGATATCCTGCGTGATGGCAAGAAATTCTATGAGAGTGGCATGCCGGTAGATGGCAGCAAGAGCTACACCTATACCCAGTGGGGTAAGATTCCTACCCAGAGCACCGTGACCTATGCCTTTGCTACCACCAGTGGCAGCAGAGCCTTGCAGGATGTGGGTTTCAACGGACTGACTGATGCCGAGGAGCAGGAATTCTACAAGAGTGCTTATCTCGACCAGATTCAGGGTAAGGTGAACCAGGCGGTATTCGACAGCATCTTTGCCGATCCGGCACGTGATGACTACCACTATTTCCGCGGTTCCGACTGGGATGAGATGCGTGCTCCTATCTTGCAGCGATATAAGTATATCAACAATCCTCAGGGCAACTCGCCTGACAGCGACAGCCGTTCTGAGAGCTATGATACTTCTTATAAGTCAACGCCGGATGTCGAGGATATCAACCAGGATTATACCCTCAACGAATATGAGAAATACTTCCAGTACCGTGTCAGCATCCGTCCGGAAGATCTCGTGGTGGGTAACAATCATATTGTAGATAAGCGTGAATACAGCCAGACCTGGCGTGATAATACCAAGTCTACCGTTACCTGGTATCAGTTCCGCATACCTATCGATGAGTTTGAGAGCCGTCAGGGCAATATCAACGATTTCTCCAGCATCCGCTTCATGCGTATGTTCCTCACCGGTTTCAAGAAACCTATCGTGCTGCGTTTCGGTACCTTCGACCTCGTGATGGGCAAGTGGCGTACTTATGATCAGCCGCTTAGTGCAGCCAGTGGCGGAACCCTTGACGCAAGCAGCGTGAGTCTGGAAGAGAACGGCGAGAAGACACCGGTCAACTATGTTTTGCCTCCGGGTATCAAGCGCGAACAGGATCCTAGTCAGCCTCAGTTGGTTGAGGCGAACGAACAGGCGTTGAGTCTGGTGGTCAAGAATATGAGCACAGGTGAGGCGAAGGCGGTTTATAAGAATTCTACCCTTGATCTGCGCCAGTACAAGCGCATCCAGATGTTTGCCCATGCCAATGCATTGGAGCAGAATACCACCCGTCTGCAGGATGGTGATCTCTCAGTCTTCATCCGTCTGGGTAGCGATTACAAGAATAATTACTACGAGTATGAAATCCCACTGAAGCTCACCGAGCCACGCTCCAACTACAACCGCTATGTGCTTGCCGACTGTAAGGCGGTATGGCCTGAGGAGAATATGCTCGATGTGCCGCTGAGTGTCTTTACGGCATTGAAGAAAAACCGCAACAAGGCGAAGGCACAGGGTGTGGCTTCTTATCTCGCTCCTTATTCCATGATGGATGCAGAACATCCGCAGAACAAGATTACCATCGTGGGTAATCCGAGTCTCGGCGAGGTGAAGACCATGATGCTGGGTGTGAGAAACAATTCTGCCGACATCAAGAGTGGTGAGGTATGGATAAACGAACTCCGACTCAAGGAACACAATAATTCGGGTGGTTGGGCTGCCAATGCCAACCTCAACGTACAACTCTCCGATCTGGGTAGCGTGAATGCCACCGGCAGATACATCAGCGAGGGATTCGGCGGTCTGGAAGATGGCGTGGCAAGTCGCACTACCGATAATTATGGTACCTACAGTGTGACCACATCGCTCGAAATGGGTAAGTTCTTCCCTGACAAGGCGAAGGTGAGCATACCTTTATATTATAGTGTTACCAAGGAGAAGACCACTCCTAAGTATAATCCGCTGGATACCGATATGGAGTTGAAGGATGCCCTCGATGCTGCCGGATCCAAGCATGAACGCGATTCTATCGAGAATATCGCTGCCACCAAGATTACGCAGACCAACTTCTCCATCTCGAATGCCCGGGTGGGTATCGCTACCAAGCGTCATCCGATGCCATACGATCCAGCCAACTTCTCATTCACCTACAGTCACCAGCATCAGTATACTACGGGTGAAACGACGATGTATGAGCGCAAGGACAACTGGCGCGGAGCCCTGGATTATTCGTGGAGCCCGGTTTATAAGGCATGGGAACCATTCAAGGGACTGAAGAACAAGAGCAAGTGGCTCGACATTCTGAAACGTTTCGGACTGAACTGGCTGCCGCAGAACATAGCCTTCAATACCGAGATGACGCGCGACTACTACGAGTTGCAGGAGCGCGATATGGAAACCCTGATGAGTGGAGCTGCCGGAGTAGACTCCAAGTTGCCGCTCACCTTCAGTGAGCAGTTCCTCTGGAACCGTGAGTTCTCCATCAACTGGGATCTGACCAAAAACCTGCACATGAACTTCCAGAGTGCTACCCATGCACAGATAGAGGAACCATATACACCGGTCAACAAGGATCTTTATGCCGACCAGTATCATGCCTGGAAGGATTCCGTATGGACCAGCATCCGCCACTGGGGTGCACCGCTCGACTACAGTCAGAATTTCCAGGCATCCTACAAGGTGCCTCTCAATCTGCTGCCTGTCTTCGACTGGGTGAACAGCGATGCCTCTTACAATGCCAACTATTCTTGGGAGCGCGGTACAGAGGATGAGGAGGGCAACTCGTATGGAAATACCATCAATACCCAGCGCGAACTGACATTGAATGGTAACTTTAACTTGGTGAAACTCTACAACCATGTGCCTTTCCTGAAGAAGGTAAACGATAAGTTTGACCGTACCCAGAGTAGGGCACAGATGCAGCGCAAGAAGCAGGAAAAAAAGAAAAAGAAGCAGGAAGCAAAGGAACAGGCGGCTGATCCAAAGAAGGCGCTGCCTAAGAACAAGCGTGCCTTCGAACGGGAAATCACCCTCCTGCCTGATACCACATTCAAGATACGCCACGGCAAGAATACCAAGCGACTGATTGTGAATGCCAAGACGGAAGACGGCAAGGTATTCCCGCTTAAATATAAAAAGGTGGATAATAACCAGATCAGAATCATCTCAAAGGTAGATACTGCCATGAAGGTGAAACTCTCCGTACTGGCTAAGGAACCGCTTGATGATAAGAAATGGTATAAGGGATTGCAGTTGGCTAGTCGCCTGGCAATGATGGTGCGCAATGTGAGCATCAACTATCGCAGCAGCTATCAGCTCACCCTGCCGGGCTTCTTGCCTAGTGTGGGTGATGCCTTCGGACAGAAGAAGGTGGGACAGATGGCACCGGGTCTTGACTTCGCCTTCGGTATGGTTAGCGACGATTATATCGAGAAGGCTAGAAACAACGACTGGCTGCTCTGCAACGACAGTATCGCAACACCTGCCACTACCAGCAGAACGGATAATCTTACGTTGCGTGCCACCCTGGAGCCTGTCAAGGATTTCAAGATTGATCTCTCAGCTACACGTACCAAGACCACGCAGAAGAGCATACAGTATATGTATGAAGGAACGCCAACCACCCAGAGTGGAGCCTTCCAGATGACTACCATCTCGCTGGGTTCTGCTTTCGAGGGAATGGGCAATGCCAATTCGGGGTATCGCAGTAAGACCTTCGAGAAGTTTGTCAACTCGCTGACTGGTTTCAGAGATAGGGTAGAGGCTCAGTATGCAGGTACCGTTTATCCGGCTGGTTCGGCTCTGGCTGGCGGCAAGTTTGATGCTTCCCGCACGCCGGTCAACCAGTATAGCAGCGATGTCATGATTCCTGCCTTCCTCAAGGCTTATACCTCGATGGGTGGCAATTCGCTCTCGGTATTCCCGGCATTGAGCCGGATGTTGCCAAACTGGACTATCCGTTACAGCGGACTGGGACGTCTGCCTTGGTTCAACGAGCACTTTAAGAGTATCAACATCAACCACTCTTACAAGAGCGTCTTTGCGGTAGGCAGCTACAACAGTTACAGCACCTTCCAGGAGTATATGAACGGTCTCGGCTTCGTGAGTGATGCCACTACGGGCAATCCATCTCCAAGCAGCATGTTCAACATTTCGCAGGTAAGTATCAACGAGTCGTTCTCGCCATTATTGGGTATGGATGTCACATTCAACAATAATATGACGGTGAAGGCTGAATATCGCCAGACCCGTGTATTGAACCTCAGTATGACGAGTGTGCAGTTGAACGAGGCATTGAGTAAGGACTGGGTAATCGGTATGGGTTACCGCATCAACAACTTCGATGTTTTCGGTTGGGGCGCCAAGGCATCCCGTTCCAAGTCGAAGGGCGGCAACAAGAATGCTGCCAATAAGAATGCGTCGACCACCAAGACGGTTCAGAATGGTACCAACCATGACCTGAATCTACGTCTTGACTTCAGTTTCCGCAAGCAGGCAGCCATCGTTCGTGATATTGCCTCAATGGTAAGCAGTGCCAGCAGCGGCAACAATGCTCTGAAACTGAGTTTCTCTGCCGATTATACCTTCAGCAAACTCCTTACCATGAGTTTCTATTATGACCGTCAGACTAACACCCCGCTCCTGTCGAGCAGCAGTTATCCTACCACAACACAGGATTTCGGCCTGAGCATCAAGTTCTCGCTGACGAGATAAAAAGAAAATTCACCAGAACCAATAGGTAGAAAGAAAAATTCTCTAATTCTCAAATTCTTGAAAATAAAAAAAGCTCGGATGCATCACAAGCATCCGAGCTTTTTAATATTCTGATAATTCTTGATTACTCCTTGTCGTAAGCATGAACAGGGTAGTCGATGGTATAGTGGAGACCACGGCTCTCCTTGCGTTCTATCGCCATGCGGGTGATGAGATAACCCACGTTGATCATGTTGCGGAGCTCGCAGAGTTCCTTGCTTACCTTTACACGCTTGAAGAGGTTTTCTGTCTCTTCGTAGAGAAGATCGAGGCGGTCCCATGCTCGCTTCAGACGGAGGTCGCTGCGCACGATGCCTACATAGTTGCTCATGCATTCGCCCACCTCTTTCACGCTCTGTGTAATCAGCACCTTCTCTTCGTTGGTCAAAGTACCTTCATCGTTCCATGCTGGTACCTTCTCATTGAAGTCGTACTCATCTACATGTTCAATACTGTGCTTGGCAGCAGTCTCGGCATAAACCACAGCCTCGATGAGCGAGTTGCTGGCAAGACGGTTACCGCCATGCAGACCGGTGCATGAACACTCGCCCAGGGCATAGAGACGGTTGATGCTTGAACAGCCGTTCAAATCTACCTTGATACCACCACACATATAGTGAGCGGCAGGACGAACAGGGATATACTCCTTGGTGATGTCGATGCCGATGCTCAGACACTTGGCGTAGATATTAGGGAAGTGACGCTTGGTCTCCTCTGGATTCTTATGGGTTACATCGAGACAGACATGATCCAATCCGTGAATCTTCATCTCCTTATCGATAGCACGAGCCACGATGTCACGAGGAGCCAGACTCAATCGCTTATCATATTTCTCCATGAAACTTTCGCCGTTAGGCAGACGCAAGATGCCACCATATCCACGCATCGCCTCGGTAATGAGGAAGGCAGGATGGGTTTCGCCCGGATGATAAAGAGCGGTTGGGTGGAACTGGACAAACTCCATGTCGGCTACAGTTCCCTTGGCACGGTATACCATCGCCTCGCCATCACCCGTAGCGATGACAGGGTTGGTGGTAGTCTGATAAACAGCACCACATCCACCGGTACACATCACGGTAACCTTACTCAGATAGGTATCCACCTTCTGGGTATCAGGATTCAATACGTATGCACCGTAACAGTTGATATAAGGAGTGCGGCGAGTAACACGGGCACCCAAGTGGTGCTGAGTGATAATCTCCACGGCGAAATGATTTTCCTTGATATCGATATCCGGACAGTTGCGCACAGCCTCCATCAGACCGCGCTGGATTTCTGCACCCGTATCATCGGCATGATGAAGGATGCGGAACTCGCTGTGACCGCCCTCACGGTGGAGGTCGAACTTGCCGTCCTGCTGCTTATCGAAGTTGACGCCCCACTGCACGAGCTCCTTGATCTGCTCCGGTGCCATGGTGACAACCTGCTTCACAGCTTTATAATCGCTGATATAATCACCAGCAATCATTGTATCCTGTATGTGCTTGTCGAAGTTATCCACTTCCAAGTTGGTAACTGACGCCACACCACCTTGTGCGAATGACGTGTTAGCCTCGTCGAGCGAGGTTTTGCAAATCATACACACCTTACCTTTATGCGCTCTGGCTACTTTCAGGGCGTAACTCATACCGGCAACTCCTGAGCCGATAATCAGAAAATCATACTTATAAACCATTGAGTTTATTCTTATCTAATTTCAATTTTAAGAACGGGTGTTTTTATCTATAAAACAGCCCCATTCTCTCAGAATTAATTCTTAATTCGTTGCAAAAGTAATAATTAATCTTTAAAATGAGTAATAAGAGAGGGATTTTTTGTAATTTTGCAGCGAAATTTAAGGTTATATAGTCTTTTAGACTATCAAAAGGTCGTAAAAACGACAATAATATAAGGTAATAAATCAAAGTTATGGCAGATAGAACTTTTCATAAGCGCTTTACGCTGACGGCACGTATCGGTGTGGCGGTGTTCGCAATCCTGGCTCTCTATTTCTTCTGGGTCAAACTGGCTATCATCGGCATCTTTGTGGCTATCATCATCGTGGGCATGATAGAGCGCATACTGAATACAACCTATACCTTCAAGATGGTAAAACCGATAGACCTGGATGAGGAAATGGAATATCTCATCATCAATGAGGGCAGGTTCTCTTCCAACAGAAATGTGCCGCTATGTGATGTCATTGATGTACACATCGCCAAGACTTTCTTCGGATTAGACCATTGTGTGGTTATCGAATACGGGCATAAGAATATTGTGACCGTTCAGCCGGATAATGAAGAGGCGTTTATGGAGAGAATCAAGAATAAATAATTTCTTTTAAGTTCAGGTGAACTGATTGTGATGAAAAAGATAATATATATGATGTTGGGTCTGATGATGGTATGGATCTCTGTACCGGTACAGGCCCAGAATGTGATTGAAGATGAGGGAATAGAAACGGTTGATGAGGAGGATGTTTCCGACTCTACAGTCGTTGACTCCCTGGCTGCGGATACGCTGACGCAGAAATTGCCTTGGCCGGAATCGGTGAAGGTGGGTATTGATAAACTCCTTGAAAGCAAGATGTTCGAAACATCACAGGTAGGACTGATGGTCTGGGACCTGTCTGCTGACTCTTGTATCTATCAGAGAAATGAACGACAGCTGATGCGTCCGGCAAGTACGATGAAACTCCTGACTGCCATTACGGCGCTCGATAAGTTGGGCGGTTCTTACCAGTTTAAAACCACTCTGAAATATACCGGTACCATTGAGAATGGGGTGTTGACGGGTAATGTCTATTGTATAGGCGGTATGGATCCCCGTTTCAACAGCGATGATATGTCGGCATTTGTCAATAGTCTGAAGGAAATGGGAGTAGATACCATCCGTGGCAGCATCTATGCCGACCGCTCTTTGAAGGATGCTGATTTGTTGGGTGAAGGCTGGTGCTGGGATGATGACAATCCGGTGCTTTCGCCACTGGTATTCCAGCGCAAGGACATCTTTATGGATAAGTTTCTTGCCAAGCTCCGTGAGGAAGGCATCGAATATTCCTGCTTTGGGGCTTCAGAGAAGACTTGCCCTGCGAGTGCCTTTACGGTCTGTACCCGATTCCATACGATGGATCAGATTCTGCACAAGATGATGAAGGAGAGTGACAATCTCTATGCCGAGAGCATGTATTATCAGATTGCGGCTTCTACGGGCAATAAATGGGCGAGTGCCAAGAGTGCCAGAAATGTGGAAAGACAGCTTATCCGTAAGATAGGACTCGATCCGGCAAGATATAAACTGGCTGACGGCTCGGGACTTTCGCTCTATAATTATCTCAGTGCCGAACTGGAGGTGAAACTGCTGCGTTATGCTTATCTCAACGGCAACATCATGGACCATCTGAAGCATTCGCTGCCTATCGGTGGGGTAGATGGTACGTTGAAGAAGCGTATGAAGAACAGTTTTGTGCATGGCAATGTGAAAGCAAAGACGGGTACGCTGACGGGCATCATCTCATTGGCGGGTTACTGTACCGCAGCCAATGGTCATGAACTCTGTTTCGCCATCATCAACAATGGTATCATGCATGGCAATAATGCCAGACACTTTGCAGATAAAGTATGTACTTTGCTCTGCCAACCGTGAGCGTTAGTTGATAGTTTATAGTTGATAGTTAATAGTTTTATGGAGGAAATTCGTAAGTTTGTAGATGAAATGATAACATGGGCAGGAGTCACTGGTGATTTCGTGCCGATGCTGCGCCATATCTTGCTCACCATTACTGCCATCCTCTTGGCGATGCTGAGCGATTTTCTTTGTCGCAAGATACTGGTTCCGCTCATCAGTAAGATTACTGATAAGACGGACATCACTTGGGATGATGTGCTGCTGAACAAGAAGGTGCTCACTTCGGCTTGCCATATTGTGCCGGCTGTGGTGATATGGTCGCTCATGCCGCTGATTTATCTGGAGTATCCGATATTCAAGGAGATATTGGAGCGGGCTACGGGCATCTATATCGTGGTGATGTCGGTGCGTACGGCTCTGGTATTCATCGGGTCTTTTAAAGGATTGGAGGATTCTCAGGAACGACGCTCGTCGGCTCAGCAGTATTTCCATACTTTCTGCGGTGTTCTCAGGGTATTGATGCTCTTCGTGGCTGCTGTGGTGGTGGTTGCCATCCTGTTGGACAAGAACCCGATGACCCTCTTTGCCGGTTTGGGTGCTACCTCGGCTGTCCTGATGCTGGTCTTTAAGGATACCATCACGGGATTGGCGGCTGGTGTGCGTCTTACCAGCAATGATATGTTGCATAAGGGCGACTGGATTACGGTGAAGTCGGTGGATGCCAATGGTATCGTTGAGGATATGTCACTCACGACCGTGAAGGTGCGCAACTTTGATAACACCATCGTTACTATTTCGCCTACTACCCTGGTGAACGGTTCGTTCCAGAACTGGATTGGTATGCAGAAGAGTGGTGGACGAAGAGTGAAGCGCGTGGTTTACTTCGATTTCCGTAGTGTCCGTCTGGTGGATGAGACATTAAAACGTAATCTGCTTGCCAAGCATTTCGCTACCGAAGATTCGTTTAAGTTGAAGGAGTCGTTGCAGAAGGCGATAGATAAAGATATACAAGAAGGGAAGGATATTGAGGATTTAAAGAATCCTGCAGCCCTTGCCCCTACCAATCTCCAGCTTTACCGTAAATTCATGGAGAAGTATCTGCGCCAGCGTCCGGAGGTCAATACCGATCTCACATTGATGGTGCGCCACATGGAAGCCACGCAATGCGGTCTTCCTATCGAGTTCTATTTCTTCATCAAGGATAAGGTATGGGTGAATTATGAGCACATTCTCGCCGATATCATGGAGCATGCCTATGCCTTGGCGAATGAGTTCGGTCTGAAGATTTACGAGCAATATCCGGAACAGTAATTACTTTGAACATTGAGATTTGAACATTGAATTTTATGAATAGTTTTTCGGCTGTCATTATCCATTGGTTTCGTGAGAATGGTAGGGGTTTGCCTTGGCGCGAAACCAAGGATCCTTATGCCATCTGGCTGAGCGAAATCATCCTTCAGCAAACCCGCATCGCACAGGGATGGGAATATTGGGAGCGGTTCATGAAGACCTATCCCAAGGTTGAAGACTTGGCTGCTGCCAGCGAGGATGATGTCTTGAAACTCTGGCAGGGATTGGGGTATTACTCGCGAGCCCGCAACCTTCATACTGCTGCCAAACAGATTGTGGCACTCGGCCGTTTCCCTGATACGCTTGAAGGAATCAAAGCCCTGAAAGGGGTGGGCGATTATACTGCAGCAGCCATCGGTTCTTTTGCCTTTGATATTCCGGCGGCAGTAGTAGATGGCAATGTGTACCGGGTTCTTTCACGTTACTTCGGAATAGATACTCCTATCAACTCAACGCAGGGGAAAAAAGAGTTTGCTGCGTTGGCTCAATCACTCTTGCCTGCTTCGTCTGCTCAGCAACTTTCTGATACAGCATTATCGCCTGTTGCTGCCTATAACCAGGGTATGATGGATTTCGGAGCTATCCAGTGCATTCCCCAATCTCCAAAATGTCTTGTCTGTCCGCTTGCCGAAACCTGTGAGGCTTTGAGAACAGGAAGGGTAGAGGAGTTGCCGGTGAAGAACAAGACACTGAAGGTGAAAACGCGCCATCTCTCCTATATATATATAAGGTGTAAAGGCGAAGTGGCTATCCACCGTCGCGGCGAGGGTGATATCTGGCAAGGATTGTGGGAACCATATAACGCATCAGATGCTCCGCAACTGCCTGCCTTTGTCCATAATCCTCTTCTCCTGGCTAAGGATGTGAAGCATGTACTTACCCATCGCATCCTCCTTGCCGACTTCTATCTGCAGGAAACAGAAACCCGCCCCCTGCTCCCTGATGATTATATCTGGGTGAAAGAGGACGAGATAGAACAGTATGGTGTTCCAAGGTTGATAGAAATCATGTTGGAAATGGTTCAAGCTAAATCATAAAAAAGAGGGTGTGTCATAAGGCCATGACACACCCTCTCTTATTTATATATGTTCTGTTAGATATTTCGTCTCAAGCAAGAATTAGTAATTCTGTGCTTCAATCTGGAAGTAGCTCTGTGGGTGGTTGCAGACTGGGCAAACCTCAGGAGCCTTCTTGCCTACTACGATATGTCCGCAGTTAGAGCACTGCCAGATGCAGTCGCCGTCACGAGAGAAGACGAGCTTGTCCTGTACGTTCTTCAAGAGCTTGCGATAACGCTCCTCATGATGCTTCTCGATTTCAGCAACCATCTCAAACTTAGCTGCAATCTCTTCGAAACCTTCTTCGTGAGCCTCCTTTGCCATGCGTGGATACATATCGGTCCACTCATCGTGCTCACCATTGGCAGCAGCTTCCAGGTTCTTCTCTGTATCCTGGATAGCACCGCCCTCCAGATACTTGAACCACAACTTAGCGTGCTCCTTCTCGTTAGCAGCTGTCTCCTCAAAGATATTAGCTATCTGTACAAAACCGTCCTTCTTTGCCTTGCTTGCAAAATAGGTATATTTGTTACGAGCCTGTGACTCACCAGCGAAAGCCTCCTGGAGGTTCTTCTCTGTCTTTGTTCCTTTTAATTCCTTCATAATGTATTCTGTATTAAGTTATTAATATGTTCTTTATTAAATTCTTTTGCAAAGATATTGAAAATATTTCAAATATACAAATAAATTAAGAACTATTTACCTTTTTGGCGCTTATTTAAATAAAATAAAGCAAAACCAAGCATGGCAACACCGAATATCCACGAGATGATGGCACTCGTTACCATACCCAGCGTATGAGTGAATCCCGCCACAATGAAGGTGAGGAAACTCACAAAGGCTACAGTCAGGGCGTATGGCAACTGTGATGATACATGATGCACATGCTTGCATTCCGCTCCTGCACTCGCCATGATGGTGGTATCGCTGATAGGAGAGATATGGTCGCCACATACCGCTCCAGCCATACATGCCGAGATAGAGATGATGCGCAAAGGATCAGCACCAGGGAATACGGCGATGCAGATAGGAATCAGAATACCGAAGGTTCCCCAGGAGGTGCCCGTTGCAAATGCCAGGAAGCCTGCTACCAGGAAGATGATGCCCGGAAGAAGCATCTGAAGTTCTGAGGCACTGCTCGCTACAACCGATGATACATATTCTGCCGCACCCAGCGAGTCGGTCATACTCTTCAGCGTCCATGCCAAAGTAAGAATCAGAATGGCTGGTACCATCGCCTCAAAACCCTTGATGAGACTACTCATCGCCTCATCGAAAGGCAAGGTCTTGCGAATGGTAAACATCATGATGGTAAGAATCAGGGCTGCCAATGAACCGATTACCAAGCCTACAGAGGCATTGCTCGCAGCAAAGGAATCCACAAAGTTGAGATAGTTGGCATTATCGGCATCGAAGAATCCGCCCGAATATACCATGCCCGCCATGCAGAAGATAATCAGCATGATGATTGGTATCACCAGGTCGCTCACGGTTCCCTTGTTCTTGGAATCCTCTTCCTGTTTGGCTCCCACACCGTGCTCAACAATCTGCAGTTTGGTATCGCTCACCTCATCGAGTTTCCCGCCATTGGTTCGCTCGTACCATTCCTTCAGTCTTGCATCATACTTGCTCATCGCCTTGAAGTCGAAGCCCAGTATCACGATGCCAAACATAAAGAGGATGGTAAAGAATGCGTAGAAATTAAAAGGTATCGCCTTGCAGAAAAGCGCCAGTCCGTTCTCTCCGCCCGATACGAAGCCCGATACCGCAGCTGCCCAACTCGAGATAGGGGAGATGATGCAGACCGGAGCGGCTGTAGAATCGATGAGATAAGCCAGCTTCTCCTTGGTAACACCATTGCGCACAGCGATAGGACGCATCACCGAACCCACGGTAAGGCAGTTGAAGTAATCATCGATGAATATCAGAATGCCGAGCAGGATGGTAGCAATCTGTACGCCAATCTTCGAGTGTACGTGCTTGGAAGCCCAACGGCCGAAAGCTGCCGAACCTCCCGCCTTGTTCATCAGTGAAACGATGCTGCCTAATACCACCAGGAACACCAGAATGCCCACGTTCCATGGGTCGGAGAGGCAATGTATCAAGCCGTAAGCCTTGGCATCATCGCCTTCACCTACAGTGTGGTTTGTCAGGTGAACGAGGAATCCGTCGAAACCTGTTCCCATCGAAATGCAATATTGAACGGCACCCAGTATGATACCGATAAAAAGAGAAGAATAGACCTCCTTTGTCTTCAGCGCCAGAGCGATGGCGACGATAGGAGGCAGTAACGACCATGCGGTCCCAATCATGTTGTAATCCATTTTATTGTTTTTGGGTTAGAAATATTTTGCTGAGGTGCAGCCTATCTTTTGCAAAGATAGTTTTTTTTGGTAATATATGCAAGCTTTTGGGCAGAAAAAATGGTGCTTATGGATTGATATGGGCTGTTTTAGCATATTTTATCATTATAAAGTGTCGTTTTTCTATATTTTTATTGTATCTTTGAAAACTCAAATTGCAACTCAATCTGAGATAGAATGGAAACTCAATTTTAACAACTTAATAATGGAGGACTAATTATGAACATCAATTCTGGTATTAAGCAAGCCGTGATTTTAACCATTGGTATCATCATGCTTGGATTTTGTATCAAGTCGGGACTTGAAAGTGTGATTAGTAAAGACCGAAAGGTTGTAGTGAAAGGTCTTGCCGAAAAGGAGGTGGAGGCTGATAAGGTGACGTGGCCTATCGTTTCCAAGGAAATTGGCAATGACCTGCCTGAACTCTATCAAAAAATCAATGCCACCACGAGAACCATCAGAAACTTCCTGGTGGAGAATGGCGTTAAGGCTAATGAAATCAACGTGAATGCGCCTGTGGTCATCGACCTCAATGCTGAACGGTATGGCGAAAACCGACAGGGCTATCGTTATAACATTACTTCCATCATCACGGTTACATCGAAGAATGTGAAACTGGTCCGCAGTATCATTGCCCGTCAGGGTGATCTGCTTCAGAAGGGGGTTGCCATTGTGGATGGTGGTTACGAGAATCCGGTGAAGTATGAGTATGTTGCTTTCCGTCAGATGAAACCTAAGATGATGCAGGAGGCGATAGAGAATGCTGAGCAGACTGCTACCCAGTTTGCTGAGAACAGCAAGAGTAAGATAGACAAGATTATGAATGCCGACCAGGGCCAGTTCTCTATCGAAGACCGCGATTCCAATACCCCATATATTAAAAAGGTAAGGGTTGTTACTACCGTTACTTATTCTTTGAAGGATTAGGAGTAGTGATTAGTGATTAATTGTAATAAGAGGGTGGGTTATAGCCTAATGGCATACCCTCTCAAATTAAAACAACGAAAAACTATGAAGAAAATCATATTAGCAGCTATTTTATTTCTACCATTTCTTGTTTCTTGTACACAGAACAGGAAAGCACCTGCTGTTTCTCCTCAAACGACTGTAGGGAAGTCTGAGAAAACTGAAACTGCCAAGGTGCAATATCTCACCACATCTGATTTCAGAAAAAAGATTATGGATTACGAGGCTCATCCGGATGAATGGTTATTCGCCGGTTCCCGTCCTGCCGTCATCGATTTCTATACCACCTGGTGTGGTCCTTGCAAGATGATGGCTCCCGTAGTGGAATCTCTCGCCGAGAAATATGCCGGCAAGATAGATTTCTATAAGGTGGATATCGACCAGGAGTCCGAACTTGCTTCTGTTTTCGGTATCAGCAGCATCCCTACCTTCCTCTTCATCCCCGTGAAAGGCAAACCATCTGTGCAGATGGGTGCTATGCAAAAGGAGGATTTCGAAGAACGGATTGATAAAATTAAAATAAAATGACAATTTGGTAGCATCTCAAATTTCCATGCCTCTCCTTACCTATATGTAGGTATTTTCGGGCGAATACCTACTTTTGATGATGCCAGGAATTTGGAGATTTGTCAGATAATACCTAAATTTGCACTCGGAAAAAATTTTTTATGTAATTAAAAGTATTATAGAATTATGATTATTGAAAATGTTCATGCAAGAGAAATCTTGGATTCTCGTGGCAATCCTACAGTAGAGGTTGAAGTTTCATTGAAGTCAGGTGTCGTAGGTCGTGCATCGGTTCCTTCTGGTGCATCCACTGGCGAGAACGAGGCTTTGGAACTTCGTGATGGTGACAAGAACCGCTATGGCGGCAAGGGCGTCTTGAAGGCTGTGGAGAATGTGAATCAGGTAATTGCGCCTGCTTTGGTTGGCTTCTCTGCCTTGGAGCAGCGTGCCATCGATTATAAGATGTTGGAACTCGACGGTACCAAGACCAAGTCTAATCTGGGTGCCAATGCCATCCTCGGTGTTTCTTTGGCTGTGGCTCATGCTGCTGCTGAGTATCTCCATATCCCATTGTATCGCTACATTGGCGGTTGCAATACTTACACTCTTCCTGTTCCTATGATGAATATCATCAATGGTGGTGCTCACTCTGATGCGCCTATCGCCTTCCAGGAATTTATGATCCGTCCTGTGGGTGCTCCTTCCGAGAAGGAGGCTATCCGTATGGGTGCTGAGGTGTTCCATGCCTTGGCTAAGCTCCTGAAGAGCCGCGGTCTTTCTACTGCCGTAGGTGATGAGGGCGGTTTTGCTCCCGCACTCGATGGTATTGAGGATGCGCTCGACAGTATCTGCCAGGCTATCAAGGATGCCGGTTATGAGCCAGGTAAGGACGTGAAGATTGCCATGGACTGTGCTGCCAGCGAGTTTGCCGTTCAGGAAAATGGTGAGTGGTACTACGATTATCGCCAGTTGAAGGATGGTAAGAAGAAGGATCCTAATGGTAAGAAACTGACTGCTGCTGAGCAGATCAAGTTCCTGGAAGAACTGATTACCAAATATCCTATCGATTCAATCGAGGATGGCCTTGACGAGAACGATTGGGACAACTGGGTAAAGTTGACTGCTGCCATCGGCGATCGTTGCCAGTTGGTAGGTGACGACCTCTTTGTTACCAACGTGAAGTTCCTGGAGAAGGGCATCAAGATGGGTGCTGCCAACTCTATCCTCATCAAGGTGAACCAGATTGGTTCTCTTACCGAGACTCTGGATGCTATTGAGATGGCTCATCGCCATGGTTACACCACCGTTACTTCCCATCGTTCTGGTGAAACCGAGGATACAACAATTGCTGATATTGCCGTAGCAACAAACTCTGGTCAGATTAAGACGGGTTCTATGAGCCGTACCGACCGTATGGCTAAGTACAACCAGCTTATCCGCATCGAAGAGCAGTTGGGCAATAACGCAGCTTATGGTTATACGAAGTTGAAATAGAAGCGATGATATGAAATTGGAAAACACCAATTTCACCATAACAAAACATAATTAGTAATAACTGAATAGATCAGATACGAAATAGATGGGCATGGATGACTGTGAGGGTTGTCCATGCTTTTTTTCTTCTATGATATATCTGCATCTTCATGTGTTTAACTGGATAACTTCAATATATATATTGATTATGACAAACGTATTGATTAGTGCAGCCGGACTTTGCGGTGCCACGATTATAGGTGCCATTCTGGGATTCTTCGTCAAGGAGTTGCCTCACAAATGGAACGACGCCGTATTGGGATATTGTGCCGGAATCATGCTGGCAGCTTCCACGTTGGGACTGATAGTGCCAGCCTTCGAACAGACCAGTCTTTGGTGGCTGGTAGTAATCGGCGTGATGGCAGGAGCCTTGTTTCTGAATGTGCTAGATCTGGTAACTCCCCATCTTCATCACATCACGGGACTCGACCCCGAGGAGCATCGCAACAATGCCCGACTCAGTCATGTGATGCTTTTCGTGATGGCGATAGCCCTGCACAAACTGCCCGAAGGCATGGCTGCTGGAGTGAGTGTCTGTTCGGCAGAGGGAGCAACGGAGTGGGGGGTATCCTTCGGTATCGCACTGCAGAATATCCCTGAGGGAATGGTGATCATCGCACCTTTGATGATGGCTGGTGTTTCTGCAGCCCGTACCTTCTTCATTTCCATCTTCATCGCCCTGCTCGAAGTGGTAGGCATCCTGTTGGGTTTCGGTTTGGGTTCAGCCTCTTCCACCTTCCTCCCCGTGATGCTGGGCTTTGCCGGTGGTGCCATGCTTTATGTAACGAGCGATGAGATGATTCCTGAAACCCATGCCCATGGCTTTCAGAAACAAGCCACCTATGCCCTTCTCCTGGGTTTCATCACCTTTGTGTTGATGGAGAAATGTGTGTAGTCAGATTCTGATGAGCAGCATATAGCAGAGGGCGCCTGCTGCTATCGACCACATCATATTCCTTTTCCATACGTGGATGAGAATAGTGAACTTGGTTTATTTTGCTGCTTTCTGTTGTAAATTTGTTGCAAAAGTGTTGTAAGTTTGAGCTTTTTTATTAATTTTGCAAGCACAAACCAAATATTGACAAAATATGGCAAAAATTATTGTAAATACAACAGAAGTTTCTGTTTTGAACCTAAATGGTGAGGACTATATCTGTCTAACAGATATGATGAAAGCAAAAGATGGTGAGTTTTTTGTAACAGATTGGTTACGTAATAGAAATACATTGGAATATATTGGAATTTGGGAGAAGATATACAATCCGAATTTTAATTATGGCGAATTCGCCATAATTAGAAATCAAGCGGGATTGAATCGCTTTAAAATAAGTGTTAAGGATTTTGTACAGCGTACTAATGCAATATCTCTTCAATCTAAAGCTGGTCGATATGGTGGAACTTATGCTCATAAAGATATTGCATTTGAGTTTGCGATGTGGATAAGTCCTGAGTTTAAAATCTATATGGTCAAGGAGTTCCAACGCTTAAAAGCGGAGGAACAAGCTCAATTGGGTTGGTCTGCTAAGCGTGAACTTTCTAAAATCAACTATCGCATTCATACTGATGCGATAAAGCATAACTTGATTCCTACTGAAATTACGTCTGCGCAAGCTTCTCTGATTTATGCAAATGAGGCTGATGTTCTGAATGTGGCAATGTTTGGTATGACTGCGAAGCAGTGGCGAGATTTGAACCCCGAAAAGAAGGGTAATATACGTGATTACGCAACTGTCAACGAGTTGATTTGTCTTTCCAATATGGAGAATCTCAATGCGGTATTTATTGATCAAGGGATGCCACAAGGTGAACGTTTGGTTAAGCTTAATCAAATAGCAATCCAGCAAATGCGTGTATTGGAGGATGATGGTGATGATAGAAAATATTTGAAATGATGTTTTTGAATATCGACTTAGCTACTGTGATTTAACGATTTTGAGAAAGTTTATATAATCCTTTTTTTAACCCCCTCGAATTCGAGGGGTTTAAAAAAGAGGCAGGTCTTAATGCTTTTACTCTTTCTCCTAAAAAATGGATAGATACCACCAATGCAATTGGTTTGATTGCAAAGTCTGGGCGTTATGGAGGTACATATGCTCATAAAGATATAGCATTTAGTTTAAGCGAGTTTATTTGTGCGGCTTGTATCAATGAATAGAATTACATAAGTTTTATGAAGCCTGCTTCGTTAGTCATCGAAACAGGCTTCATTGATAGTTGAAGTAGGCTTCATTGGACAATGAAGCTTATTACAGTTTTTTTCTACATATACAAAAAAGCGGAGCGTGATTTCACAACCACACTCCGCGCAAACTTAAACAACCAATAAAAGAAATAGATTGATCGTTCAATTGTTATATCTGATGAAGAGTAGCTCTTGTTAGAGCTTCGTTTTTTTATCTGTCAGAAATATGTCTTATGTTGGAAGACATAGCTGATTAGCGGATGAACAAGAGTTCACGATACTTAGGCAAGGTCCAGAGTTCATCGGCTACTGTCAACTCCAACTTATCAATCTGATAACGGATTTCCTCCATCTTTGGAGCTACCGTGTCATGATAAGCTATCGCCTTATCGTGCTCATTCTCAATCTTGTTGGCTACCTTGCGGGCATTTACCAACTCCTCAACACCGGTCTCGATGATCTGAGTGCGCTCGGCAATCTTCTTGATGATATTGATGTTGCGGGCAGTCAACTTCTTGCCTTCCTCGTCGCCGAAGATATCAATCATATTCTCCACATTCTTAGCCAACTGGCTCTGATAGTGAGTAGCCACAGGGATGATGTGGTTCATGCTCAAGTCGCCCATTACACGAGCCTCAATCTGAATCTTCTTGGTGTAGGTCTCCCATTTCACCTCGTTACGAGCTTCCAACTCGTTCTTCTTCATGACACCCATATCCTCGAACATCTTGATAGATGCAGGGTCGAGATAACGCTCGAAAATCTTAGGACAGCTCTTCTCGCAGTCCAGACCACGCTTAGCTGCTTCCTCTACCCACTCATCTGAGTAACCATTGCCGTCGAAACGGATTGGCTTGCAGGTCTTCAAATCCTGACGAACGATATCGATGATGGCAGATGTCTTGTCCTCACCCTTGGCAATCAACTCATCCACACGCTTCTTGAAGTCGGTCAAAGCCTCGGCTACGGCTGTGTTCAATACGATCATTGCTGATGCACAGTTAGCCTCAGAACCTACGGCACGGAACTCGAAACGGTTACCGGTGAAGGCGAATGGTGATGTACGGTTACGGTCGGTGTTATCAATCATCAACTCTGGAATCTCAGGGATATCCAACTTCATGCCCTGCTTGCCTGCTACGGTGAAGAGATCCTTCTTGTCGGCTTTCTCAATGTGCTCGAGAAGGTCGGTCAGCTGCTTGCCGAGGAATGAAGAGATGATTGCTGGAGGTGCCTCGTTGGCGCCCAGACGATGCGCATTGGTAGCGCTCATGATAGAAGCCTTGAGCAAACCATTGTGCTTGTATACACCCATCAAAGTCTCTGTGATGAAGACTACGAAACGGAGGTTATCCTCTGGTGTCTTGCCAGGACCATGGAGCAGGATGCCTGTATCTGTAGCGAGACTCCAGTTGTTGTGCTTACCTGAACCGTTGATGCCAGCGAATGGCTTCTCATGGAGAAGTACGCGGAAACCGTGATGGCGAGCTACCTTCTTCATCAAGCTCATCAAGAGCATGTTGTGGTCAACGGCAAGGTTGGTCTCCTCGAAGATAGGTGCCAACTCAAACTGGTTTGGTGCTACCTCGTTATGACGGGTCTTGCAAGGAATACCGAGTTCAAGAGCCTGGATTTCCAAATCCTTCATGAATGCCTGAACACGCTCAGGAATGGCGCCGAAGTAGTGGTCGTCCATCTGCTGGTTCTTTGCAGAATCGTGACCCATCAGTGTGCGGCCTGTCAGCATCAGGTCAGGACGTGCAGCATACAAGCTTTCATCTACCAGGAAGTACTCCTGCTCCCAACCGAGATTGGAAATAACTTTCTTGACATCTGGGTTGAAGTAGTGGCAAACCTCTGTTGCTGCTACGTTTACAGCGTGCAATGAACGGAGCAATGGAGCTTTATAGTCGAGAGCCTCACCTGTATAAGAGATGAAGACGGTAGGGATACAGAGTGTATCGTCGATGATGAATACAGGAGATGTTGGATCCCATGCAGAATAACCGCGAGCCTCGAAGGTTGAGCGGATACCGCCAGATGGGAAAGATGATGCATCAGGCTCCTGCTGAACGAGCAACTTGCCTGAAAATTCCTCGATCATACCACCCTTGCCATCATGCTCGATGAAGGCATCGTGCTTCTCGGCAGTACCTTCTGTCAGTGGCTGGAACCAGTGAGTGTAGTGGGTTACGCCATTCTCGTCAGCCCACTGCTTGATGCCTTTGGCTACGGCGTTGGCGATGTTACGGTCGAGACGTGCTCCGTTGTCAATGACGTCTACCAGTTTCTCATAGACATCTGCAGGGAGATACTTGTACATCTTCTGTCGGTTGAATACCTTCTTTCCGAAGAATTCACTTGGTCGCTCGCTAGGAGCGGTTACCTCAACAGGCTTTCTCTTGGAAGCCTCTGAAACAGCTTCAAATCTTAAGTTGCTCATACCTTATATAATTTAAAATTTCTGATTTTCAATGTTTTTATAATCTGTTGGAATGTTTATTTTCCCAGCCATTTGGCAATTCTCTCCATGGCTTCCTTGCAGTCCTCATGCTCGCCGAAGGCGGTGAGTCGGATGTAGCCTTCGCCCGATGGACCGAAGCCGACACCTGGAGTGCAGACTACGCTGGCACCATAAAGCATCTCTTCGAAGAATTTCCAGCTTGGCGTGTTGTTTGGCGTCTTCACCCAGAGATAAGGTGCATTCTCACCGCCATATACTCTCAAGCCGAGTTTCTGGAGTTCTGCTCTCATGAAGTGGGCATTCTCCATATAGTAGTTGATGGTTGCCTTCACCTGTTCCTTACCCTCTGGGGTGTAGATGGCTTCGGCAGCACGCTGGCTGATATAGCTTGTACCATTAAACTTGGTGCACTGGCGGCGGTCCCAGATAGGATTCAATGCCACTTCCTCACCTGCCAATGTCTTTGCCTTCAACTCCTTAGGAACGATGGTGTAACCACAACGCACACCGGTGAATCCGGCAGTCTTCGAATAACTGTGGAATTCTATCGCTACCTTTCTGGCTCCACGAATCTCGTAGATAGAATGAGGAATTGATGGGTCGGTGATATATGCCTCGTAGGCTGCATCATAGAGGATGATGCTCTCGTTCTTGATAGCATAGTTTACCCATTTTCTGAGTTCTTCTTTCGAGATGACCGTACCCGTAGGGTTGTTTGGATAACAGAGATAAATCATGTCCACACGGTGGTCTGGAATCTGAGGGATGAAGTCATCGCTCTCATCGCAAGGCATGTAGGTTACGTTACTCCACTTGCCGTTCTCGAAGATTCCCGCTCTACCTATCATCACGTTAGAGTCTATATAAACCGGATAAATCGGGTCGGTAACGCCGATGTTGTTATCCCATCTCAAAATCTCCTGGATATTTCCTGTATCGCTCTTGGCTCCATCGTTTACGAATACCTCGTTGGCGTCAAGATGAATGCCACGTGGCAGAAAGTCGTTCTTGATGATAGCTTCGCGGAGGAAGTCGTAGCCTCGCTCCGGACCGTAGCCTCTGAAAGAAGCCTGCTCAGCCATCTCATCTACAGCCTTGTGCATCGCCTTGATGACGGCAGGGCAGAGAGGCTGGGTTACGTCACCGATGCCCAGACTGATTACACGCTGCTTTGGATGTGCAATCTTGTAGGCGTTCACCTTCTTTGCGATGTCGGCAAACAAGTAGTTGTTGGCCAACTTCAGGAAATGTTCATTAACTAATGCCATATTTTGTTTCTCCTTTTATTTGTGGTCATTATCGACCATTTGTTATTTAAGTTTGCGTTCTCTTTTTAAAATGTTGAGTGTTGAATGTTGAATGTTGACTTGGTGGGTGCAGCTAAATTCAACATTCAACATTCCACATTCAACACTCCAGAGACTTTGTGGGTACAGCTAAATTCAACATTCAACATTCCACATTCAACACTCCCTATATTAACACTCCAACTGGATTTCTCCTTCGAATGAGAAGGCTGCAGGTCCCGTCATGTAAACATGATCATCAGCCTCGCTATATTCTATTTCCAGCGTTCCGCCATCCATCACGATACTGCTTTTTCTGCCAGTACGCTTGGTAAGGGCTGCGGCTACGGCTGTGGCACAGGCTCCTGTTCCGCAAGCCATTGTTATTCCGCTTCCCCTTTCCCAAACTCGTGTCCTTATGGCGTCTGTGTCAGTTACTTGTGCAAATTCTATGTTGCATCTCTGGGGAAATGCCTTGTCTCTTTCCAGAATTTTACCATAGTGGGCGATGTCGATGGTGTCGATGTCATCCACGAAGGTAACGAAATGCGGATTACCCATGCAAACATAGGTGCCTTCAAATTTTCTGCCGTCAGCTTCGAGCACCGAAGGGCCTATGAATTGCTCAGGATTTTCAAGTTCGGGTTTCAGCATGTCTACTGTTACCGATTCCACAACTTCTTTATTATCCTGAAGATGAAGTTTCAATATCTTGATACCCGAAAGCGTTTCCAGTCGGATGGTGGCCTTTCGGGTCAATCCTTTTTCGTAAAGATACTTACCGATGCATCGGCTTGCATTGCCGCACATCATCGCTTCTGAACCATCGGCGTTGAAGATACGCATCGAATAATCTGCTCTTCTGCTGTCGTGCGGCTTTCCGATGAGAACCAGTCCGTCGCTTCCTATGCCCGTGTGATAAGCACTCCAGGCAATGGCAGCCTTCTCTGGGTCAGGGATGTCGTATTGTTGGGTATCTACATATATGTAATCGTTACCCGCTCCCTGCATCTTTGTAAAATGAACTGTTTCTTTCATCTGCGTTGTTCTTTATGTTTGAATACTCTTCTTTTATCTCTCATGTCTTATCTCTTTTGAGATTTGACTTTTTGCTAGTCTTTCGAATATTTCGATGACTATTTGTTTGATTTCGGTTGCAAAGGTACGACGATTTGTTGAAATATGCAAGAAAATAAATGCAGAAATCTTGATTATTTTTCGCTATCTTACAATTTGTGTTATAAAAATGCTTTCTGCCTTACAAATTGTAAGGAGAATAGGATAAGCCTCGATAAATTTAAAATATTCGACAAAAAGCAAAAGCGAAATGTTTTTATTTTCTTTAAAATGCTGACAAAATGTATTAATTTTGCAGCCGAAAACGAACATAGTGTAAAAGAAAGGCTTGATTTGAATAGCAAACCAATGAAGGTCCGTTTTCGAAAAGAGACAATCAATAGAAGTATTAACACATTATTAATTATTAAAGGATTATGAAGAAGATTGAGGCAATTATCCGCAAGTCTAGATTCGAGGATGTCAAGAAGGCGCTTTTAGCAGCAGACATCGAGTGGTTCTCTTATTATAATGTAAGAGGAGAGGGTAAAATGCGCCAGGCTCGCATTTACCGTGGTGTGATGTATGATACCAGCAGCATCGAACGTGTGCTTCTGAATATTGTGGTTCGTGATAAGAACGTGGAGCCTACCATCGCTGCCATCCAGGGTGCTGCACAGACCGGTGAAGTAGGAGATGGCAGAATCTTCGTGATTCCTGTACTCGATACCGTTAGAATCAGAACCGGCGAGCGTGGCGACATTGCATTGTATAATGCTGAGAAAGAGGAATAATTTAAAATGTTGAATGTTAAGTGTTGAATGTTGAATTAGGCATTCTTACTTATCTTTAATAAATATTATTTAGTATTCTAATTTAACTATAAGATATAAGTATGAGCAGTTTATTATTAACTACACTTGATACGGGTAACACAGCGTGGATGATCATGGCAACCATCTTGGTGCTTTTGATGTCAATCCCGGGTATAGCACTTTTTTATGGTGGTTTGGTGCGCCAGAAGAATATTCTCAGCATCCTGATGCAGACGGTTTTCATCGTGGCAGTAGTCAGTCTGATATGGGTAGCCTTCGGTTATTCCTGGGCATTCTCTACAGAATATGCCGATTCGGGCAATCCTCTGGCTTGCGTCATCGGTGGTTTCGATAAATGTTTCCTTCACGGCATCGGCTTGGATGCCATCATGCCTACAGGCATTCCGGAACTCACCTTTGCAATGTTCCAGTGCATGTTCGCCCTCATTACTCCAGCCTTGATTCTCGGTGCTTTTGCCGAGCGTGTCAAGTTCAGCGGTTATGTACTTTTCACCATCCTTTGGGTTATCATCGCTTATCTTCCAATGGCCCACTGGGTATGGGGTGGCGGTTTCCTGCAGGAGATGGGAGCCATCGACTTTGCAGGTGGTACCGTGGTTCATATCAATGCCGGTGTAGCCGCTCTGGTCATGGCACTCTGTGTTGGCAAGCGTGATGATTACCGTGCGGGTCATCCTATCACACCTCACAACATCACCTTCGTGTTCATGGGTATGTCATTCCTCTGGTTGGGATGGTTCGGCTTCAATGCCGGTAGCGGATTGGCAGCTGATGGTCTGGCAGCCAACGCCTTCCTCGTAACCCATATCGCAACAGCAGCGGCAGCCACTACCTGGATGCTCATCGACTGGATCGTGAACAAGAAGCCAACCACAGTAGGTGCTTGTACCGGTGCCGTAGCCGGACTGGTAGCCATCACTCCTGCAGCCGGCAGTACCGATATTTTCGGAGCTTTCTGCATCGGTATCATTTCCACCATCGTCTGCTTCTTCATGGTAGCGGTAGTAAAGGAGAAGTTCAAGTATGATGATGCTCTCGATGCCTTTGGTGTTCATGGTATGGGTGGTATTCTGGGATCTATCCTCACCGGTGTCTTCGCCACTCAGTATGTAACAGGATCCGAAGGTGTACAGGGTGCCCTCTATGGCGACTGGCATCAGCTTTGGGTTCAGGTGGTAGCCACCGTGGTAAGCATCATCTACAGCGTAGTAGTTACCTATATTATCTTCAAGGTAGTAGATAAGAGTGTAGGTGTACGTGTTGACAAGCGAGTAGAGGAGGAAGGTCTCGACATCTACGAGCATGGTGAGAGTGCTTATAGCAACTAATTGCGAAATTCGATTATCAGCATAAAATTTAGGTCAATGGTGTTTCATTTTGAGGAATGAAACACCATTTTTTTATGATAAATCCTCAACTTGCACAATGAAAATGCCACAACTTGCACAATGAAAATGCCTCAACTTGCACAATGAAACGCCTAAGTTGCTGATATTCAATAATGTTATGCCCACTATTTTCCCAAAGAATTCCTATATATAATAATGTATAATCCCCTTTTCTCCTTAAATCTTCTTGTTCTTTCCCTTTTGGGATAATTTTGGGAAAGTTATCAATTTAGCGCTGGTCTGTGAACGCAGAAGGTTGATGCTATTTTGTCGGTGTAAATGTCGGTGTAAATTTCTTTTTGGCGGTAATGTGGCGGTAATAGTGGCGGTAATGCCGATGTAAATGTCGGAGATAAATGTCGGAGACATGTCGGTAATGTGTCGGTGAGGAAAAGTGTTGAAAACTAGTATGTTATCTTTTTGTTTAGAGTTGGTTACCGACAATAAATGTCGGAAACTTTGTCGGTAACCATGTCGGATACATCAAGGGTGGTAAAAAAAGATTTGGCGGTAATGAAAAAAGGTATTATAAGGCATGAAGGCAAGGTTCATGTCGGTGTAAATTAGCTCTAATTGTCGGTGTAAATATCCGAGTTCCAGAAAAAGTTAAGCACAATGTTGGGATGATTGTGCTTGAGCTTTTATGAATAACTATTTCTTGGATTGTTACATTCTTTTGGAACGATGGCATTTTTATCGTAACAGGCAGTCTCGTAATTTGCATATATGAAGCTATTATTGCCTAAACTAAGATGTCTTTTTCTTATTATTTTATTTTCTGTGTTTTAGCTAAAAATAAAAGGATAAGAAAAAGACATCTGCTTGATAATCAGATTGATGTGAATCTATTGATAAAAATTTATTTTTCGATTATATTTTTATTAGCCATCAAATTAAATAGTATCTGCAATCTACACGAGCGCCTTTCTTCGCTATTTCGATTCCGACCATAGAATAAACAATCTTGCGAGTTTAAAATCCGTTTCTTTTTTTCTTAGCAATGTTTAGTGAACATAGCGCTAAAACAGTATCACTTCTATTATATTATAGCCGAAAAAGGTTGAATGAACGACAATAAATAGCGCAAGAACGACCGCAAGAACGACCGCAACGACCGCAAGAACGACTGCAACGACCGTAAGAATGACTGCAACGACCGCAAGAGCGACCTATATTTTTAGTAAAGTTCTTTTTCGCCTTTCTCAGTTATCTTCCATTTTTTTCCATTCGATGATTTTACTATAAGTTCATCTTTAGCCATATTGATAAGAAGGCGCCCTATTTTTCGTAGCTTTTCTTCACGAGTGTTGTTTGCGGGAAAAACATGTTGAAGGCTTTCAAATGCGTCTTTACGCCAAAATCCTATTTCGCCTGCGTTATGTGCCAATTGAAGCAATAGCTTTTGAATGCTGTTTTCTGCAAGCCCTTTCTCCTTAGTGTAATGACCTATTTGGTTTGTCAACTTGGCAACTTTTAGCGATATGGTATAATGAGGTGCACGACCTTCTATCAAACCTTTATCATAAAGATGCTTGGCAGCTTCTTTGGTGATGGGATGATGCTTCTGTACAGCATCCAGCCAAAGACACTCCTTCAGTGATAAGGACTGGTTGCTCTTTAGCAAGTTCGTATATTTTTCATCTATCATCTTGCCATAGATGGTTACGCCTACAGTACGATGCTCATTGTCGATGTCGTAATCTGGCATTGGGAAGAAACGATTGCGTTGCTCTGTGTAAATCTTCTTGATTCCACGCCCCACAGTATCTATCATATTGAAGTTGACCATGCCTCGGCATAAGCATTCGTTGCGATAGTGGAATTGCGGACCTTTATGCTCCAATGCGTTTTCTATCGTGCCAGGGATGAAACTACCGCCATTACCATAATACAGCGTACTAGGACCTTCTACGAATACTATGCGCTGTTGCAAGGTGTAGTCTTGATGAGCGATGGCGTTATGTAAGGCCTCACGTATAGTGTATTCATCATACTGTTTCATCGTGTCAGGGAAGAGTGTTCCTCCTGGTAACTCACGCATTGTCTTGTTACGGATTTTGCTCAAAACCTTATCGACGTTTAGGATGAAAGGTATTGTAAAGTGCTCATAATCTTGTACGATGCCTTCTTCATCTTCCCAAGTCCATGTGATTTGTGCTACCGCAGGATGGATCTTTTGGATAGATAGCGGTTTGCCCAGCAGGAGGATTGCAGCACGAGTGAGTTTGCCTTCTCGCATCATCATACTATTAGCCAAGAACTCTTCTGTACTCCACGTATCTATTTCTTCGGCAGGAATACTTGAAGAGTGTACTTTCTTGAACATGACTTTAGCTGTAGCCACAGCCAACTCATCCAAATCATTGATGGTCGCATTGGGTACAAGTTGGGCTGTCCAATCTGGTATTGGTGGTTGTTGGCGGATGGCATCTTGTTTGGCTTGGTTCAATGGTTTCAGACTTTCGCCATCACGACCATAAGCCACACCTTTCCAGTGCATCACGATATTGCGTGGCGATGCAGGAACTTGGAACAACAAAACACGCTTGCCTTCAACCTCAATAGGTACAATATCCCTAAAGATGAGGTTGTCTGTGGTATGTTGAGACATATCTTGTTTCAGACGGTTCAAGGCTACTTCACCATCTTTGAAACAGGTGCCAATGATTTGGTGCTTCTTGTCCCAAACACCGAAGACTATCCAAGCGAACTCACGTTCTCGCAAGTTTGCTTCATTGCTAAGGGCGGAGAAATACTTTCCCAACTCGTCAATATCGAAGTTGGTTTCTGCCTTTTTGAACTCTACGACCTCATTTTCTGAGTGCTCCCAGAGTTGGTTGAATATCTCATTATAATTTTTCATCATTGTTCAATATTTAATTTTTATACAAAGGTACGAACTTTTCTATAATAACTTCAATAATTATAGAGTAAGTTAACAAATATATACCACTATTCATTCATAAAGAACGAAATCGGAAGGGAAGCAAACATTTTTTGTTGTTTTTTTGGTAACTTTTTGAAATAGATTTCAGCTATTGTTTTATTTTCTAATAATAAATGTATAGCAGTTTTTTCTTCATTGCTAATTCCTGAATCTTCCAAAAGGTTTATCAATGAATATTTTTCTTCCGAAGTTAAATTTCTCTCTCTCTTTATGATTTGAAAAAAGTTTATTGTATGGCAGATTTTATTCTCTGTAGTTTTGTCCAGAATCCATTTTGATAAGGTTTTGATACCTTGTAAAAGCTTTGGATTTTTAATAGATAAACTGTCGTATGTTTTTAATGCCAATAAAATGTCATTTGTTGCTCTGTTGTAAATGTCATGATTGTATTGTGAAGCAAACTCATAACTTGAAACAAGGGTTGAGTAATTGATATTGTGTGCAGTTGTAAAATCCTTATTGTAAAATATAGGAGTAAATGGAGAACTTATAAGCTTGTCGCCCTTTGAATTTTCGTATGCAAAGACTAATTTATTTGCATATTTAAAAAACTCTTCGACTTTATATTTCCCATTGGACAGTTTGGTGGCAAACAATAGAAAATGGTATTTCCCTATAGTTGCTGTAGTAATTGGATTTAACTCGTGGTTTTGAAATATTGGCTTTTTGTCGATGATAGCTTGTCCCAATAAATCTAGGCATGCAGCATCTTCATCGTTTAAATCACCGATGTTTACGTCTGCTGTAATGCCCATTTGCTCGTACAGCATTTTTGCTCTATACCATCTTTTATATTCTTCTTCAACTCCTTTGTAGTCTGAAGGAGAAATCTTTTTTATTTGAACTTTGTTTTCTCCATAGCATATGGTTTTATTCTTTAAGCTATCACGCAAAAACTCTAATTCGTGGAGACGAGTACAAATGTGGAGATTGTTAGAATTAAATTTTATACAATTTATCTTCTTATTGATAATGATAATTGTTAAGAAATTACCAATATTTACAATTTCTATATCTTTATTTTGATAAATGTCATATTCTGTGTAATATACTTTTTTTGCAACTTTGACATCTTCTTTTACATGGATGCAACTATATACAGTATATGGCTGGTCTCCGATAGGATATTCAGTGCTTACCCCATTTTCACCAGTTTCAGCATAAAGATATATTGGTTGGCTAACGAGTTTGGATAGTGCTTCCTCTTTAGTTTTGCATCCAGAAACTGTTGCCGTTATTTTATAGCCATATTTGTTAACTTCTTCAAGAGATAAAATCTTTTTGTCTGTAAAAGAAATTTGCTTTTTACAGTCACGATGGAAGTCACGTAAGTCATTTTCCAAAGATGTTGTCTCTTGATTGAATGGTGATAGTCTTACTGATACTACATTCTGATTATTTGCCTTTTGGATGTATCGTCTTAAATCTATTGGTGCTAGCTTTGCAAAATACACAAAGTTTCCTTTCTTTGTTATAAAAACAACAAAGTAAAGTACGCCTCCATCTCTCTTATAGGCATGTAAGTCAGTTAGTCTGATAGGGTATGATGGGGTATTGGGAATTTTGTTTATAGTCTTCCCTTTTACCTGCACTGCAATACGAATCGTTGTTTGACTTTTATTTTGCAAATAAATGAAACCATCCCAATGAGGCTCACGGTCATTTTCTGAAATGCATGGATTAAAAAGACCATTTTTCAAAAAAATGTCTTTTACTGCTCCTACTGCTATTTGTTCTATCTGTCTACCATTCATGTTATTTTCAGATATTTTTGTTTATCGATAAAGATGTCACCCAAGAACTTGCTACTTTTCTGGGCAATCTTAACGTCTGCAATGATTATAATTCTATATAACAAGTGTTAGCATATTTTATTTTTATATTTCTTAGCTTGGGATGTGTTTGTAAAAGACATCTTAGCAAATATAAACTTCTATAAATTGATTTGCATAAGGAATGTTGTTTAGACAAATATTCATTTGCATAATCATTTGATTGTATTTTATGAGCTGGCGTTTGTCTTTCTTTTCGCAATTGCTTTAATGGACTTAAGATGTCATTGCAAATACTACTATTTATATGATTGATCCACTCATTAAGACAATCTAATGTTCCTCTTATATTTCCATTGTCTTGTTTTATAGACATGATTTTTTTAAAGAAATCTACGTTTATGTTTGATATTACGATTTTTTCTAACAATAATAGAAACAGATTGTAGCTTTCGAGGCTAGGAAAAGGAAGCATGTCAAATTTTTCAAGATTTTCCTTTATGTATGTCTTTCTAAAAAGAGACATACCGAAAGCTTCTATTGTTAAATCACTTATGTTTACGATTTCTTTTAATATAGCTCTGTAAATAGTGTCAGGAAAATGCCACGATGCATTGAAAAGATTATCAAAGTAATCTTTTAATATTTTACAATTTGTAGTCTCTTTTATCATATGACCAAACCATATACTTTGGTTCATAGAAGACATATTTTGTAGGTCTCGTGGAAATGCTACAATTACAAAATCCTCTTTATTCCTACCGATTCCAAAGGTCTTTAAATTTATGTATTGTGTGCTATTTATGTCATTATCAGAATGAATTTCTCCTTGGTAATCATTGAACTTTAGATTCATTCTTGGATCATATGCATAATGTTGCAATACGTTATATTCAAAGAAGCACGCTTTTAGCTGTGGATAACCTGTTGCCATTTTACACTTGAAAGGGTATTGATCAATTTTAGAAATGTTTATATTCTTCTCTAAGTAATTTGGAGAAGGGTACAAAACTAATTCTTCATTGAAAGAATAGTTTTGTACGTATTCAATTTGTTCTTCTATGGAAGGAAAACCAAATCTGATTATATTGGGATTATTGTCAAATTTAGAAGAGAGAACACAGATGTCTCCCTTCTCTATTAATTTCGATATAACGATTTTTGCTTTTTCTTGGGAACATGACGTTACCGAACTTAATGGCATGCCATTAAATTCGGTGGATTGAGTGTAGTATAAAAAGACTTCATTTAGAAGGTTCTCTGTATTCAAATGATTTTTAATAAAATTATTCATATTGTTAAAATTATCTGTCAAATTCAAATTTATTCCATGCTTCGAGGACGAGGCGTTTGGTGCGGTATTCTCCGTACTGACGTATCTCGTTGTCTTTTAGCACACGGAAGGTCTCGTTGATGCAGCCTTTACCACAGACATCTTCTGGGTCTAGGATATAACGGAGATCTTCAGTGTTGAGGCCATAGAGATGGGCAAAGATGGCATCAAGCTCGGCTTGAAGGATGGCTCTGCGCTCAGGATTGTAAATCCAAGGCTGCTGTGCTCCCAACTGTGGCAGCTCAGCTCGCTGCTCTTCGTTCATTTCTTCCCACAATTCCGAAGCCCAGCCGTCCATGTCGTGATTGAAATAGCATAGCTCGGCTACGCGCTTTACAATCTGCCATTGCGTGGTTGAGGGGATTTGATCGGGGGGGAGGACGGGGAATTGTTTGACGAAGAATGTACTAATATTTTTCCCTCCTACTTTCTGCCTAATGGTATAGTCAAAAACAATAGATGAGAGCATTGCGCAAAGCGAAGCTACGGGCATAGTGCCACGCTCCGCGTAGAGGAGCGTGGCACTATTCCCAACGCCTGTGGCGTTGGGAATAGGTGAACAAACGAAAGTTCTTTCGTTTGTCGGTTTGGAGATAGCTCTAAAGCAAAGTGACCATTTTTTCTGCCACTCCCACACAACATTCCCTTCCTTATCATAATTTACTAATCTGTCATTCACCGCAGCCAACGGCACCCAATACCACGGCATAATGCAACTGTTAGGATTACTAAGTTCATCCAAAGAAGGCATGTTGATGGAGTTCGGGCGTTCGCCTTCTGTGGGCCAAGTGCCATAGTGATGGTTGTAGTGCCAAATCATCTTGCCCTCGTAAAGCGGCACGTATGTCTCGCCGTCAACAGTGGTGAACGTGTTGCCATTGAGTGTTGCACCTTGTGCGGTCAGTTGGGCGTAGGTGCGGAAGAGGTAAGAGTCGTTAGACATGTCAAGCATTCTTGAAAACTTAACATTCCACGGATTTTCTCCTGTTATTTCATTATACAAAATGGTGGAGTTGCGATAAATCTTAGCCGTAAGCTTTGCGTCACGGCTTGTACGGAATACGGGGCAAGTCTTGGTGTTAGGGTTAAGACGTGCAAAGTCGCTCGTCTGCAAAGTATATATACGACGAGGATCAAGTAAGTGGTCAAGACGAGTTAGGAAGAATCCACCTTTTACAGTGCGAGGCGTGTCTTGTTCCTTACCTATAGTCAATAAACAGAAATGATTTGTACTATCGATATCAAATAATTTCTCTCTATTCTCGAAGTCATATAATGAGACCAGTCTGTTTTCATCAATCAGCTTTGAGAAGAAAGCCTTGTTGCTTTCATTCACCGCTATACCTGTAGGCATGACAAGTCCCCATGCCTCTTTTGAGAATGAAAGGCATAGCTCTGCAAACATCGGATAGAGGTCGATGTCTCCAGTTGCAGTCAAATCAAATCTGCCAGCCAAGCGGACGAAGCGGCTGAGGGCTTCAGCGTCAGCGAGGGCTTTGGTGTATTCCTTATATAATATAGGGTCAGAAACAGGTAAGTCGGCTATGGCTTTCTTGCGCTGGCTTGCTGTGCCGGCATTCACAATGTCGGCACGACCATGACTTTCAAACCATTTCTTGTCTTCCACCTTAATCTTATCCCAAGGTGGGTTACCGCACATGACGTCAAATCCCTTATTGGCTGCAAATACCTCAGGGAACTCCAAGCACCAATGGAAGAAACGCTGTTCATCAGCCATACGCTTTACTTCCGTCTTGAAGTCGGCAGAGAGCTGGCGATAGTAAGTAGGCAGTGGCTTGCCTTTTTCAAGGCATTCCATAGCATTAATTTCCTGAAGCGCACGCATCACGGTCTTTGTATATGGAACCTCAGCTTCCAGAAGCAGTTCTTTATTGCTGCCTCCATTATCTTTATAAAGTTCGTCTCTTTGAACAATATGGTAAAATGCACAGGTATAGATGTCGCATGCACGCCGCAGACAATCTACTCGTGCAGACTCCATCAGCTCTTTCCATCGTTCCTGCTTGATGATCTCTTCCTCTAAAGTATCTTCTGGTAAGTGGTTGATAAAGCGAATCTTATCAGCCAAACCTATCTGGGCTGCAGACATGTTTTCAACACCAAAGGAATCTTCCAAACCTAATGTAGGCTCATTATCTAAAGTTCCGTTTACTGCTTTTACGGCTTCCTGGTTCAGCTTTTTCAAAGCCTTCAATGTATCTTTGTCCTCTGCGGTCAAAGCCTTGTCTGGTACACCATCTATCAGCATCTGCAAGTCGGAAACTCCCAATACGGAATTACCGCAACGGATATGATGATCGAGGAATGAAAGTGGCTTGCCTGCGCAATAACCTTCAATCCACAATACTACTTTGCAAAGTTCTACGGCATCCGGATTGTAATCTACGGCATAAACACAGCGGGAGATAACCTCACGAAGTGCCTGACGATAATCTAGCGAAGCCGGGTTGTCCTCACCTGTGCGGAGGGTACAGATATACCAGGCAATGGTGCGAGCCATCGCCAATACAATATGTCCGGAGCCACTTGCAGCATCACAAACCTTCATGTTGAGCAATGCCTTTACCTTCTCTTCTGTTGTAGTCTGTGCAGCAATCTTTTCCTTGATGACTGGTTCGAGTGTAGTCTTGATAAGATTCTGTACCAAGTCTGGACGTGTATAATAAGAAGAAGTGCTTTGACGGTCTAAGCCGCCAACGAAGCCAAACTGCCAGTCGGAAGCGGCAACACCCGGCTGTACGAATGGGCGCATTTCGAGAATGCCCTCATATACAGAACCAAACTCCTCTACGTCGAGAGAGGTATAGTTGATCTTTACTTTCTGCTGACGCTCGTCTTCAAACTCGTTGAGAGCAGAGAATGCAGCGAGCAAATCTTTGTTGCTTACCTGGCATTGCTTCAGCCAATGCAGGGTTTCTGTGCCAAAGAGTACACCACCCAATGGCTTGATGCCCAGTTTCTTGCCAAAAGTATCTGGCTCGAAGAGATGGAAAGTATCCATCAATCCCTGCCATAGGTCGGAATACTGGCGTTGTTTCAGGTACGCCAATTCCGAGAGATGGCGCAGACGGCTTGCAGCATAGAACTTCTTGTAGATGTCCTGCCACTGGCATAATTGCTTGTAATCAGGAGCATCAGGTGAGTCGGGAATCTGATAAACCAATCCTCTTTCTTCGATGATAAACAGAAAGAGGAGACGGTAGATAAAGTGGATGAGTTCCTTGTTGAGTTGGGCTGCATCCATCGTTCCATTGGTGAAGGCTTCGCGCAATGCGTTATTGCCTTCACCTTCTGATGTCAATACGGCATTTCCGATGGTTTCCATCGTGGTTTGCACGGCACGAGACAAACCATTGCGAATGCGGTTGCCTGACTCGATGCTCATGTTAAACCAGCGTTCCATCACGCATGGCTCGTCACCACTTGTGCGGAAACGGGAAGCGTGAAGCAGACGGAACATCAGGCAAAACTCGGTGTATTTGTCTTCCTCCAGCATGCGGCGGAGGTCAAACTCTATATAGGTGAGCTTCACCAGCTGTCCGGAGTTGCGGATGATTCGCAGGATTTGTCCGTTGCTGATGATGCCATATACATTCTCTGTGGCGTTGAGATATTCGAGCATAGTGGCATGAGCCGACTTCTTGCGCATACCGCCTTTGGCACGATAGTCGAGTGAACACTTGTCCAGGGTATCAATGCTTCCGTCTGCACTGATACCCTCACCTATGATAATGAATGGCATTTTACCCAGGTCGTGGCAGGTATAGCTAATGTCGTAGTTGGTGCCAGACACTTCTATATTGGTAGCCTGGCGGTCGAGCGAATAGCCTAAGCTTTGGAACAGTCGTTCCATCAGATCACGGGCACGACGGGTTCCGTATGGATCCTTGTTGACCAATCGCTCATTGTTGGCACGTTCCTTGTAGAAGTTCCAATCGTTGCGCAGGCTGCTCCATACGTAGTCTATGGCCGAAGATACGGAAATATCCATTCCGAAATCCTGGTCACGGTTGCCGTTGAGCGTGTTTTCACGCTCTATATGATGTAAGATGTCATCAGAGAGAAGATGACCATATATATGAATACTTGTATAGTCCATAATGAATTAGATATTTATTTGTGGCACAAACAGATAAGCAGCAATCACATCCATAGGCAATACAGGTTCTACCACTTGGTACTCTGATGCCTTCAGGTAGGTGCGATACTTGGCGAAAGCTTCTACCAGATGTGAAGCTCTTTCCAGGGCTATCTCATCTGTGTGTTGGCGAAGTTCTGTCTCATTGTTAATCCAACGGATGGCATTTGAAAGAAGAGTCTTCTGTGTAGGCAAGTCCATATCGCCAGATGCCATTGAGTGCAGGAAAAGCTGTTTGGCTTCTTCCTGTGTAAGGAAATCGTGGTTTTCTATCTTTCCACGATAGCCCACAAATATCATTTCTTCACCCACCAGTTCTCGGCTCTCTATCTTTTTGTCACGGATAACACTACGAACACGCATCAATAGAATGGTGGTTCGTTTCTTCACTTCTGTTGTTTCCATTACCAAAGCCCGGCATGCTCCCAATTCGCCACCATTGACGGAATCGTTGACAACGGCACGGCTCAAATCCTCTACGAATGTATGGTTGCGTCCTATATACATATAATGCTTTGGAGTTGGGGAAGCAAAAGATATGCGCACAAGCCCTTTGGATGTTGCCTTGTCGGCGAAGTAGTGGCGCAGATTTGCAGGTAACTCCAGGAGTTGGAAACTGTAACATAAAGGTATATCGTCTGTATGAACGTTTACACCGACATGCAATAGTTGCTCAATTACAAAGTCACGGGTATCTTCTATACCTCCAATTACAGATTTGGCTTCTTCCAAGGATGCAGTCAGTCGGGTTGGATCCATCTGCTTATTGTTATGAGCGAAGTAGGTGTGAGAAATCTTCTCGTTCTCTTCCATCTTTTTGAGTTGAATCTCAAGTTCCTCTTCCTGCTGTTTGTTCCATTCCGGGTCGTTATCGAATAGGGACTGCTCCATATAGTCGGTTCTTGTAGGAACCTTGGCATCGAAAATTCGCTGCATGATGTTTTCCATCAATGAAGCATCATTGTCTGCGATAGGCAGATAGACACCCAGCTTCTTGCGTATCTCTTCCTGCTTTTTGTATAAAACATTGAGCACTATATCGTCCACCGGGTTGTTCTTGGCATGAAGCGTGGATATAAGGACAGCATCGGCAGTTTGTCCGAAGCGGTCGATACGGCCATTACGTTGTTCCATGCGGTTTGGGTTCCAAGGAAGATCGTAATGAATGACAGCCTCAAAACCTTGCTGCAAGTTGACACCTTCCGAGAGGCAGTCGGTACAAACCAATACATGGCGGTCTTCTTGTGCCAAGGCGTCGATCTTCATCTTGCGTTCCTCATCAGCCAAACGACTGGTAACCACACCCACAACTACCTTTTTGAACTTTTTGTTGCTTGCGAGCTGGTCTGTGATGTATTTGCCAACATACTCTGCTGTTTGGATATACTGGCAGAATACGATAGGGTTCATGCCACTGTCAAGAGAGAACTTCACAATATCAAGAGCCTGTTTCACCTTTTCATCACCATCAGTTTCCTTGATGTGTTCCAACTGCTTGATGAAGCTGTGGAACTCTTTCTTGTCTGTAGCGCTGGTTGTTTCTAATGCTTCAGGAACAACATCGTCGGCATTCAATAAATCCTTCAGAGGATCATTGAATATATATACCTGCTCGGATTCGTCTTCAGTATTTGCTGATGATGAATCTTCTCTCTTGTCTATCTTGTTTTGCAACATGCTGATACCAGCATCAGGACTTGACATTACTCCACGCATCAAGGCCAGAAGATCCCAGTAGATATAGCGTTGCTTGCGTTTGTCAGCTCCCGATACTTTCTGGATGCCATGCTTTACATATTCAATCAGATGCCCCAACAAATTGCGATAATCTGGAGTGAAGGAGTATTCATCCTTGTCGATTCGGACACGCTCAGGGAAGACGATTTCATTGCCTAGATACTGCTTGATGTCGGCACGTCGGCGTTGTACGAAGTAATGGGACAGTTCCTCGCGCTCTGTAGCGGTTTGAAGCTGGTAGTTCTCGAACTTAGGATTCAATAATCCGATAAGGGATTGGAACTCTTCGCTTTGACCGCTATGAGGAGTAGCTGTCAGCAAAACCAATTGCTGCTCAGGCTTATTGGCAAGGTCGCTTAACAAGCGATAGCGCTGTTGCTGATATTTGTTGGCACCTGTTGGCTTGGCGCAAGTATGGGCTTCATCAACAATCACGAAATCAGGGCAATGGTCGAGGAAGATATTTCGCTTATTGCCTTGTTTCACATAATCAATGGAAATGACCTGGTAGGGGATATCACGGAACACATTCTGGTCTGGACGCAGTTTTTTCTCCAAACGGCTGATGGTAGAAGAACGGATGATTTCTGCATCCAATCCAAACTTGTCCTTGATTTCATTTTGCCACTGCTCGCAAAGATGTGGCAAGCATACTACCGCGAAACGATTAATTTCGTGGCGGTCGAGTAATTCTTTGGCAATCAATAATGATTCCAGGGTCTTTCCAATACCAACGTCATCAGAGATGAGCAGTCTGATCTTTTCTTGTTTGAGCGCTAGAATCAGCGGAACCATCTGATATGGACGTGGCTCGAAAGATAGTTTTCCGAGACACTGGAATGGACCAGCTATATCTCTGAACGATAAACGGCAAGCGTTATAAAGCACCTTTGCAGATGCCTTATAACTGTTTTTCCCGATGTCATCAGCTGTAGGCCGACGAAAATTGTAGGAATGAATCTGTAGTTCATCCCCATAGAGAGGAAGGTAGAGACCGATGGTTTCGGCATCTGTACCTCCTAATGGCTTTATTATCATAAGCTCGTCCTCTCCTGATTGCTGAACAACCCAAGGACGATTTCTGAATTCAATCAGTGTACCAGTCTTGTAATCCATATCGTTTATTTTACTGGGGTGAATATATCTGAATATTGATTGATGAAGTCTGCTAGTGGCGTTGCATAATGCCAAGCCAGGACTACGAATCCTGCATCTTCGAGTACTTCTCTCTTCTCTTGATCGTCTTGCTGAATCTCAGGGCGGTCGTGTGGCGTTCCATCACAGAATATGACGATACGGTCGCCATACATGAAGTCAGGCTGCACATAGTATTCCTCTGGGAACATCGGCTGAGCCTTGTCTGGCAAGCGAAGATGATGCTCATGCAGATATTTTAGAAACTCATATTCAGTAGAACTGTTATGGTCTCTTGCAGCTTCCAGTGCTGCATATTGCTCATCATAGCTGAGCGTTTGCCCAGCTCCGTGCAGCTCTACCTTGGCTTCTTGCATCAACTTTAATGTACTGTAAATCTTGCGAATATCAATCTGCTGATGATATGGCTGATTATAGTAGTTGAGCAGGTTGGAATAATCTGCAGGAGTAAGCTCGTTGAGTTCGTCGGGTGTCAGCTCTGGCTTGTTGAAGCAAATATCGTATGCTCTATTGACCACATCCATATAAGCCGTAGGTTCATTGACCAAACGACTCAGTACTCCGAGAGAGCCTTCCGCATTCTCATAGATAAGAATGTTAGGGGTCGCTCCTTCACCCATGACCTCAGCCCCCATCTCGCTACCTTCTATTTGGAAGACATCCTCAATGGCTTGCTTGAAGGCATAGAGGAATGTGCGCACAGCGTACTTGTCTCTTAGCAGCAAGGCTTGTAATGGCTGGATGTAGATGGCATTGGCTGTAGTCTCAGCGAACAACTTCACAAACTTAGTTCTGTCAGCCTCCTCTGGATTCTTGTCTGCTTCGGCTTGGATGCGTGCCAAACTGCCGTTGCTAATCCAGTCCCCTGTCTTCGTGTCGAAGGCAAAGCCATTTCCATTGCTGTCATTTCTTGATTCCAAGATATAAGTCAAACGGCATGATGGAATGTAACGGATGTTTGCCAAGTGCTCACCATGTGGCGATTTTAGCTCACATTCGCTGATGGAACGTGGATCATCACTTGCAAAATAGGTCTTGGTCTGATAATATTTGCGTGAACGTTCCTCTTCTTGACACGTTATCTTTTCTGTTTCAGCTGCCACCATATCTTGTGCCTCTATGCACATGCCAGGAATGAGCTTCGCCACACCATCGAGCGATTCACCAGTAATGATGTCGGTATGATGGGTAGTGTTCTCTTCATCCTTATAGACCACACCCGTCTTTGGGTTGTAGAAGAATTTATGCGGAATGATTTCCGATAAAATCTGCATACGGCTGATGCGGAACTTTCCACCATTATTATATATGATGTTCTGAGGACCAAACTCGCTTAATGCAAGACGCTTTGGACGGCTGAGATATTCCACCTTATCTGACTTATACTGTAACAATGCACGTTGTGGCAACTTAGTAAAGTTATAGCCAGGCAAGAATCCCTCACTTGCTAGATAGCGATAAGGGTAGAACTCGTTCTCTTCCTTGTTCTTTCCTTGGTTTACACCCAACAACATGTCACGAAGACTCTCTCCACGGAGTTGTTTCATGTGGGCATCACGCTTCTCCTTGGAGTTCTCACCGTAGATGCGGTTATTGATGACAAGGCTTGCTTCCTCAATCTGAGTTTGTGCTTGTTTATAGAGAGAACGCCAACGTTGGAGGGCTTTGTCGAAATCATGTTCATAATTGGTAAGAAGATGATCCATCCAATGCTCTGTAAACCAAATAGGACGCTCAGACTCCAAACGATTCTTTAAAAAGGTATCTTCCATGATTTGTGTGAAGATACGTTTGATTTGCTCCTTGCGCTCTGGAGTGAGTTGTAGGGATGCACGAACCTCATCTTTCAAAGTGATGTTGTTGATGTCTGTATAATCCACTAAGTCTTTGATTCCGTCAGACAGTTCCTTGATAGGGCATAATGACAGAATGGTAGAATGGAGGTGGGTACGGAATAGTTCTTCGTTTACTAATTCCATTCTTGGAGCCTTTACTTCTCCCTTTACCATCTTTTCGGGATGGCTGAGGTAGTAGTTTTCATGAGAGTTGCGTGGGCGACAGTAGGTGTAAACCAAAGCTGCCTGTCCGCTACGTCCTGCACGTCCTGCACGCTGAGTATAGTTGGCTGGAGTAGGAGGCACATTGCGCATACCAACGATGGAGAGGTCTTTGATGTCGATACCCAACTCCATAGTAGGGGAGCAATAAAGGACTGGGAATTTTCCTTCTCGGAAATCCTGCTCACGCTGTTCACGGTCTTCTTTTGAAACTTGACCTGTATGGTCTTTTGCTTCCAGGCATACATCTTTGAGAGGTATGCTTTGGTAGAATTGTTGGAAATAATGGTTGGGTTCTTTGTCAAGTATCTTACCACCCTCTATGGTACGGAATCTTACAAAGTCACGGCAAATGTGTTGCTTGTCGCCAGCTTGCCAAAGTATGCAACCATAATCCAGTTGATAGGTGCCATTATCGAATATGACATAGTTTGACAAAGCTTTGAATAGCCTTGTCATATAGTGTTTGTAATCTTCTTCTTTGTCTATATTACGACCAGTTTGCTTGCTGATGTAGTCTCGAACGAAGATGCCTAATTTACTTCGGTAGCCACCACTTTCCAAATTATATGCATTGCGTCTGCGAGGGTTTTCAATAAACAATTCGTTGGCTTCGGCAATCTTGTCGCTTTCATCCAGTGTCCAAGGTGCTTTCAAGTTTTCTCTTACAGCCTTGGTCGTATCCTTTACAGCTTGTATGGTTCTCTCGCTGCTGTAGATGCACAGCTTATGGCGCAAATAATCCAATATCTGCGTGATGAATTCTTCTTTATGCTCATCGTCAAATCCCTCTAACTCAGGAATATCATATAGGCGTTCTGCACCATTATCGCCCGTAATTTCATCATGAAGATACTTGTAGCCAATGTTTAAAAGTGCACAATCTTCGAGGTTTGGCATAATTACAGTCCAGTTGCCAGCAAGGTCATCATAAATGATGGTAGATAGATAGCGTTCCATGATGTTCTTGACATCGTTGGCACGCCCTCCACGAAGTCCTTCTCGCTTGGAGTAGTCATCTACTTGAAGGTGAAGATTATCTAATACCATTCTGGCAATTTTAGTATTATCGATAGCCTCTGTTGCATCCTTGATGGCATTCCAAATAGCAGAACGTACTTTACCTATACGGATGAAGTCATTGAAGTGACCTGCTTGTAATGCAGCATCTTGACGAGCATCGACAAAAGTTAATACTTTACGGTCGTTTTGCGTTATCCCCATCTTTTGCATAAGGATGATGTCTTCGTATGACAATACTGTTGTAGCAGTACTTCTACCTTCACCGCCTATTCTTGACAGTTTTGAGTATTCCGACTGCTTGCCTTTATATATGGCACGAGCTGTTGGGTCGTACATCAGTGGAGAAGGTACAAATACAGCTTCCATATATCCCATACCGTCAAGTGGCTCAGTTGGGCTGTAGGCACCAGATTGTGTCACGTAAATCTTTTGTGGAATACGTGCTTCATATGTCTTCTTCAGTTTTCGTACACCTTTCTTGTTAGTGGTGTACCAGTCAGAAGGTATGTCATCGGAAGTAATATCCAGCATATAATTATCTACGGATTCGCCATGATGGGGCAAGATGATATAACCGTCATTGACATCGCTATCACCATCACCAGTGGCATAGCCGTCAAAGTTGCGAGGCATAATCGTGCTGCCGATAATCTTTATCACATAAAACTCATGACCACTAAGACGGCTGAATACGACTGGGTAGTACATGATTTTTACGTCACCATGCGACAACTCTTTACAGTAGAGCTTTTCTTCTACTGTAATCTGACGGCTGGCTTGGTCACCAATGGTAAGATACACATTTCCTGTCTGTGGTATAAATTGGTGAATCTTGTAAGGGAGTATAGATGCTCCATTACTTAAATTCAGTTGATTGCACCAATTTAGTAAGTCAATAATGTGCTTTTGGCATTTCTCTTCTTCCTCTCCAGTTTGCAGTGAGAGTTTTTTTGCCATATCTTCTATGGCAATAGGTTTTCCACGAAAGTATTTACCTTCCTTCTTTTTGTATTCGAGTGCTATGTTTTGCTCTATCCAAATGGCGGTAGGATATTTCTTGGCATCATCTATGTCGGAAGAAGTTGGTATGGGTGCATTGATGCAAGCACGCAATTCTCCATCCGATGGCTCCTCATCGGATAAACCTATGGCAAGTGTTTCATCAATTACTTGCTCTTTTGTATATGTGCTTCCGAAGATGCAGGAGGCCACTTCTGCTACTTTTTCTCGCTGTTGTACATAACTTATGCTGTCATCAGCTACCATGGTAGCTGATGTTCCGAAGCAAAGAACTTTTCCTGATGCAAGTGCTTTGATTCGTCTAATCAAGAAAGAGACATCACTTCCTTGCATGCCACGGTAAGTATGCAACTCATCGAATACCAGGAAATGTAAATTCTCTAAGAAGCACTTTCGCAAATCTTCTTCTTTGCCAGCACGTGTCATGAGCAATTCCAACATCATATAGTTTGTTAATATGATGTTGGGTGGTGTTTGCTGCATCTTAGTGCGAGCTTCATCGTTTTCTTGTCCTGTATATTTGCCGAATGTAAAAGGGCATTTGTTACCAGTCTTTTCTTCGTAAGTGGACTTGTAGCGACTAAGCTCTTCTGCTTGTGAGTTGATGAGAGCATTCATCGGATAAACGATAATGGCAATCGTTTTGTCCTTGCATACTTCTTCGTTTTGTAGAACATAATTGAAAATGGTTGCCATAAAGGTGCGTGACTTTCCTGAGCCAGTACCAGAAGTTACGATAAACTCCTTATCTTGGCACCCTAATTCAATCGCATCTTGCTGATGTTTATAGAATGGTTTGTCGAAAAAATACTCCAGATCGGGATGGATCGGGAATCCCTTGGCAATAAGCTCTTTTACGCCTATTCCTTTCTCGAAATTTGGATTGAATTGAATCAAGGCTTTAGGCCAAAGCTCTTCGTGTTTGATGGAATCGCTGACTTTTTCCTTAATTCGTTCATCCTTTATGGTAACAAAACTTTCCAGGTAACTTTTGTAGCTGCCTTTCAAGTTTTCATATAATTCAATTATATTCATACTCTTTAATCTTTAAACAGCTACAAAGATAATATTTTTCTTTGAAAACAGGGCATATATTCAGGAGGAAAGTGTATTTTCTTTGTGATTTTTTTTAGTTTAGAGTGAAAAACTCTATGTATGGGGGATAAACAAAATATTAGTTGTGTAAACTTAATGAATAGTTCGCCAAACTAGGTGATGAAATACTGTTGTTTATAGGCGAGTTTATATTTGATGCTAGTTCTAATCGTACCTTTATGGAATTAATTCAGAAGTACTGATAGCTTTAGTATTATACCGCAATCTCTAGTTATAAGTGTTCAGAATGTGTCTCCTCCAGCCACAGCATTCGTCTCCTCCGGTCACAGCATTCGTCTCCTCCGGTCACCGCATTCGACTCCTCCAGCCACCGCATTCGACTCCTTCAGCTATCGCATTCGACTCCTTCAGCTATCGCATTCGTCTCCTTCAGCTATCGCATTCGACTCCTTCAGCTATCGCATTCGTCTCCTTCAGCCACTGCATTCGACTCCTTCAGCCACTGCATTCGACTCCTCCAGCTAACTCAGCCGTCTCCTTCAGCTAATGCAGCCGTCTCATTCTGCTAACTCAGTCGTCTCCTTTAGCCACCGCAGCCGTATGTGTCAACTCAATGAAGTGGATGAAGTCGTGAAATGAAGTAGATGAAGTCGTGAAATGAAGTGGATGAACTCGCATAATGAAGTTCATGATTTCGGCACAATTGTCAATACATGCAAAAGGTAAAGCAAAAAGTGGTTTACTCCTACCTTTATGATTCTTATACGAAAATGTTTTTCTATTCTTATTGCCACATCTATCACCAATGCATTTAACTCTCTGATTATAAATGAATAATGCGTGGCAGTAAGCGGTATTTCTATTGCCACCTAATGCCACGCATTGCCACACTCTTTTTATGAGGGAATGAGATGGAAAGTGAGCAGGTTATTTCCTAACTACCAGATACTCAGTACCAAATCTTGTTCTTCGGTTCTTCAAACCTTCAATATTCTGAAGCTCTCTGCCCAATTTCTGTATACTCGAAACCTGGAGAGAAGAGCCGAATTTCTGCTTCAAAATGTCGAAAATGGCGGCTGCCATCAGATATTCGCCATTTTCCGGGGTACTTGCAGGCTCGAAAACCTGCAGAAAACATTGCTTGATAGGGGAAATCTGTTCAAATTGTCTGTTATGTTGCATGATGATGGCGGTTTCCTTGGCATCGAAATAGGATTTTTCGCCACGCTCCAAAGCTTGCATCGCCTGCGCATAAAGCTGCTCATAGTTCAGTCTGCCACTCACATCGATAGGTCCCGTCAGTTCTACTCCCAGGAAACGGCGGTTGCCGGATGGGTCGGAAAGAATATCGGTCATGTTGCTCGTGGCGATGAAGGAGGCTAGACGAGGGAATTCCTGTACATGACTTCCGTATGGCGGCTTGATTTTCACCGTAGGCAACTGCAGCAGATTCTTCAGAAATCCCTGCTGCACCTGTGGTGAAATCTGATTGAACTCATCGAGATTGATGAGCAGAAATTGTGACATCGCCTGCAATACCTGACGTTTTTCTGACAGAATCATATTGTCGGTAAAGCCCCACGATAATTCGGTAGGGATGAGACGGCGGCAGAAGGTGCTCTTGTTGTAACCTTGCTTGGAAATGAGCAGCGGCATAGTACTGTTGCCATATTGACGGCGATACATACCGCGCCACTGGTCAACCATTCCAAGAAACCAGGTGTAAAACCAGTCTTCCCAATGAGGATTGTTGGTGGGTACGGTTCGTGCCAGGGCACGGATGCGGTCCTTGCCGTCCCATTTCCCCAAACAGTCATAGAGATAGAACTCTATTGGGCTGTAGTTTCTGATGCGGTCTGACTCTAGAAAATTCCTTACATCCTTGATGCTTACGTGGATGTCGGCTATCTGAACATCCAGCGTCATGCTTTTCTGCACACGGGCATCCACCGGTCTGAAATCGCCAACCCATGAATTGTTCGGGCGGTATTCGGTATATTTCATCACGGTATTGTAACGGAACTGGTACCGGCTCTCCAGGTATCTGATCATCTGCAGAATTTCGGCACGGCCTTTTCTGCCTGAGGCAGATTTCTCCGTCTTCCTGTCTTTGGAATGGGTATCGTAAGCGGTGCCCACTATCTGGCGGAGTTTCTCTTCTGTCACATGTCCCCAGTTGTTGCGGCGGATATGGATGAAAGCTTCTTCTTCGCTGAGACCCATGTTGCAGAGCTTGATGGCGATGGCTGAGAAGCCGGCAAGGAACCGGTCTTCATCGTTCTGCCATGAGATGTTGGCTTTTTTCATCTCTTCTCTCGTCTCTTCTGCTGCCTTGCGGTAAAGAAACTCATAGTCATCGTATGTCTTCAAATCGTCTACATTTTTAGGGGCTGAGGCTACCTTCTTCATATTTTGGGAGATGCGCATCGCCACAGCCTTGCTGTTATAATAAGGAGAGGCATCCAGCGTAAGCATGAAGTTGGATGCCAATGATGGCTTTTCGGGTTTGATGGCTGCCTGTACCTGCGACTGGTAGAGCGTCTTTACCTGTTCGTAGGCAGACTGGTAGAGTAAGTCGGCGTCGGCTTCTTTTGTTGGGATTTTTCCTTCTTCGTTGCAGATGCTTACGAGCACGATGAGGCTTCTGCCGTCGGCTCCTTCGAAGGCAGCAAAGGTCATCGGCAGCAGACTGACCATCTTCTTGACGGCATCTTTTTCCTGGTCCGACATGAGGTTGATGAAGTGGAGCATCACCAGCCCGTTTGATTTCTGGAAGACGAGATTGCCGCTTTCATCCTTGTTGAATTCTGCGGCTGGATAAACGTGCTGCCATTCCTTGATGCCTTTGTAGTACTGGTAGTCGGTCTCCATGAGCGGCACACTCATTCTGAAATTGGTGACACTCAGTTTGGCATCATCTTTAGCGATGCGCTCGAGAAACCGTTCTATGGTTTTCGAACTGACCATCAACTTGTTCTGCTTGTTGATTCTTGTTATAGTAAACTTCATATTTCTGTTAATTTATTGATAGGGTGATACTTAGGATTGCCGATGGTTTTGCCCAGCTTTGCCCAAGGCGTTGGGCAAATGTGCCCGGCTACGCCGGTCATTCGTGACCATCGTGTCGGTTATCCGTGCTCAATTGAAGCAATAGCTCCATGAGTTGTAAACATCTCCTTTAGCGAAGTAGAGTCTGACTAAATCTGCTTGTGTCATTGGTTTTTGGGTTAAATGTGTATAAAGTGGTTTCACAGGAGTCGTAAGCTTCTAGGTGGAATCGGCAGGAATTTTTCCTGTTGGTTGCAAAAATACAAAAAAATGTTCGAAACCGCAAGCCTTTTCCTCCACTTTTTTAATGTTTTTCTGCGAAAACAATAAGTATACCTCTGCTTTTTCGCTGAGAATCCCCCGTTTTTCGCCCGAGTGTGGCAATAGGTGGCAATAGGTGATAATAGAAAATGCCCTTATTGCAACGCTTAAATAGCTAAAAACCAATTGGTTAACTTGAAGCGTGGCAATAGTGGCAATAGTTTTAGAAAAACATTTCTCATACATAGGCTTTCCTCTTTTACTAATAAATGTTATATTCTTGTTATAACTTCTTGAAATCATTTGTTCTCTCCCAAATTTACTGTAAATTTGCAGAAAGTATCTAATTAAAGATTAAAAGTGCGATTTAAAATAAGGTATAGATTATGCAATACAAGAATATCATATTTGATTTGGGAAATGTCCTGGTGAAGCTCAATCCGGAAGGATGCATCGGGGCTTTCAAGGCGATAGGAATGGGGGAACTGGCTAATCCGAATCCCCAGAGTGAAGGGATGAAGCTGATGAGCAAACTGGGTGTGGGAATGATTACCACCGAAGCATTCTGCGATGCAGCCCGTGAGTTGACAGGAGCAGATGTGACGAATGAAGAAATCATTGATGCTGCCAACAAGATGCTGGTGGAGATTCCTGATGAGAAAAAGGAGCGACTCCTGCAGTTGAAGAAAGCTGGTTATCGCCTCTTCCTCTTGAGCAATACCATTGATATACATTGGGATTATTGCGTGGAGCATCTCTTCCCTTATCAGAACCATGGGGTAGAGGATTATTTCGAGCACTGTTTCCTCTCTCAGCGAATGCACTTGGCTAAGCCTGATGCCCACATCTATGAGGAGGTAATCAGGCAGGCGAACATCCATCCCGATGAAACCCTCTTCATCGATGATCTGAAGGAAAACTGCGAGGCTGGTGAGAAACTGGGCATCCATACCTTCCAGAACGTGAAGTTCGATGATTGGCTTGCACTTCGATTCTGACGGAAATGTCAGAATCGAAGCTTTTATTCGTTGAATAATTTTGTGTTAATTTGCATTTTTTCTGATGAATAATCGCAATAACTCCACACTTTTTCTGATGAATAATCGCAATAACTCCACACTTTTTCTGACGAATATCTGTAGAAGTCCACACTTTTTCTAACGAATAATCAACAAATTCCCACACTTTTTCTGACGAATAACTAAGGAAAAGGCTGATTTATTCGCTTTTTCCAATAAAATGTTATACCTTTGCCAACTCATAATAACTAACAAATAATATCAAAATGAATTTTTACAAGACATTAGGACTGAAAAACAGTCGTATCGACGTGGCTGATGCCTTGCGAGGATTGGCAGTGGCAGGTATTATTCTCTATCATTCCGTGGAGCATTTCAATATGTACGATGGAAGCATAGAGCATGCTTATACGCTGGGGTGTGATGATTGGATGGCAGATGTGCTGGCATTGCTGCTGTCGGGAAAGATGTATGGCATTTTTGCCCTGCTCTTCGGATTGAGCTTCTTTATTATGAATGATAACCAGCAGCAGCGGGGAAATTGCTTTTCTGGAAGATTCGCCTGGCGAATGTTCCTCCTGGCAATGCTCGGTATCGTGAACACCGCCTTTTTTGATGGCGATATCCTCTTCTCCTATGCCATCTATGGACTGGTTCTCATCCCATTGAGTTATCTTCCTACCAAATGGCTCTGGTGGGTGGTTGCCTTCCTCTTTATCCAACCGATAGAAATCTACTCCCTCATTTCGGGATGGCAGGTGGATGCATCGGCATTGAGTGAGGTGTATGGAAATATGTATAATGGTCATCAGCACGGCACCTTCCTGGAGAATGCCTACAGTAACCTGCGATACGGACAGGTGGCTACCTATTACTGGTGCCTGATGAAGGGAAGACATACGCAGACCATCTGCCTTTTCGTACTCGGAATGCTGGTGGGCAGAAAGCGTTGGTTCTACAATGAGAACAACAACCTGGCTTTGTGGAAGAAGGTGCTGGTGGTTTCCATCCTGGTATTGATTGTGGGTGGCATCGCTGATGTGCGCCACATGGAAACATGGAACAATTGGCTTTATCCTATCTACAACTTCTTCATCCTCTCGTTTGTAGTATCAGGATTCGTTTTGTTGTGGTACGGAAAGGAATGGTTCAGAAAGGGATTGTCGTTCCTGCGCCAGTTTGGTAAGATGAGTCTGACCAACTATTTCCTCCAGTCTATCATCGGTTGCGGACTGTTTGCCTATTATGGTTTCAATCTCCAGACAAAGCTTGGCATCACCTACGCCTTTTTTGTGGGTATTGCCATGGTGGTAGTACAATGCCTCTTCTCCAACCTCTGGCTCAAGTATCACTCCCATGGTCCTTTCGAGGGAATTTGGAAGAAGCTGACCTGGATTAAGTTCTAAAACTTTAAGATTTTGAGATAAAAAAAGGTGTGTCATAAATCCATGATACACCTTTTTTTATCTCTTATTGATCCTTTCTGAATATTTTATCCACGACAATGGCGATGGCGCCATCGCCGGTTCCATGTCACACTCCTTGCACTGGCGGGGAAGAGAACTGTGTTCCTGATGCCCACATCTATGAGGAGGTAATCAGGCAGGCGAACATCTATCCCGATGAAACTCTCTTCATCGATGATCTGAAGGAAAACTGTGAGGCTGCCAAGAAACTGGGCATCCATACCTTTCAGAACGTGAAGTTCGATGATTGGCTTTCACTTCGATTCTGACTTCTTATCATCTGACAGGAAGCCCTATCTTGTTACACACATAATAAAGCGAGAAAAATGATATATATAAATTATTGCCACAAAAACAACATATCCGATAGCAAAATGTCATTTTCAAGGCTAAAAACAAGTGGTTGACCCATATCAAGAAAAACATATTGCAATGATATTTCTCGGCAAAAGATGCTGTTATTCGATAAAAAAGTGTTAACTTTGCACTCGGATTTAAGGAATAACAAATAATAAATTTTAAAAAGGTTAATAATTATGATGACTATTTTTACAATGGCTTTCGCCGCAGTTATGTTTTCAGGTATGGTTCTTTGCATGGGCATGTTCTTGAAACACGTAGTAAACTCAATTCCAGAAATGACTAACATGAGCCATTCTGTTAGCTTGAGCAAGTAAGAATAGAACATACGATATACATAATATATATGTGAATCACTTTAGAAATAGAGAGAGATTTATATAAAGATGAGGGTGCGTCATAAGTCTGTGACGCACCCTCTTTTATTTTTTATTTATCCTTTCTGAATATCTTATCCACGACTATAGCAATGGCGCCATCGCCGGTTACATTGCAGGCGGTGCCGAAACTGTCCATCGCAATATAGAGGGCTATCATAAGTGCTTGCATATCAGCATTGAAACCTAAAACTGAGGCTAGCGGACCTAGCGCTGCCATGACGGCTCCTCCCGGAACTCCCGGAGCTGCTACCATGCAGATGGCGAGCACGAAGATGAAGTTGAGGAAGAGGGGGAGATTGCAAGGCATACCATTGATGAGACAGATGGTGAGCGCACAACAGGTAATCTTCATCATTGATCCCGAGAGATGGATGGTGGCACAGAGCGGAATGGTGAATCCGGCAATGCCATCGGTGACGCCGTTTTTCAATGTCTGCTTCAGAGTTACCGGAATGGTGGCTGCCGATGATGATGTGCCAAGTGCCGTGAAGTAGGCTGGTAACATATTGAGCAGCAGCTTAAACGGATTCTTATGGGACAAACCGCCTGCCAACAGATATTCGTAAAGTAAGATGACGATATGAAGTACGAGAATCACGAGGATAATCTGTGCGAAGACCAGCAGAATGTGGTAGGCTTCGCCGGAGAAAGTCATGCCCAGGAAGATGCCGAAGATGTAAAGGGGCAGTAGGGGAATGATGACTTTGGCAATGACACCGGAAACGATTTCCTTGAATTCCTGAAAAACGTTCTGCATGGTGCGGCTGCCTTTGTGGGCAATGCCCAGTCCGGCAATGAACGAGAAAACGAGGGCGCTCATCACATCTACCATGGCAGGTATCTTGATTTCGAAGAAGGGTTTGAGTTCTTCAGCCTTATCTACTGCCACATGGGCAGAGTTGGCTATCATGTGTGGGAAGAGTGCCGAACCGGTGCCATAGGCTAGCAGACCCGCCAGGATGGTGTCGGCAAAGGCGATGCCCACAGTGGCAAGGAGGAGTTTTCCGGCTCCATGACCGATGTCGGCAATGGCTGGTGTTACGAGACCGATGATGATGAGTGGTATCATAAAGCCCAGAAACTGGCTGAAGATGCCGTTGAAGGTGAGAAACGCTCTGACGGCAGCTTCATTGAAGAAATTGCCGAAGATTACACCCAACAGGATGGCAATGATGATTCTTGCCAAAAGTGGCATTTTGATTCTTTTCATATTCGTAAAATTGCTTTTTGCCTGCAAAGGTACGATATTTCTGACTTTTTTCCAAGTATTTTGCTGTTTTTTTGGAATCTGTCATGCTTACTATAAAACTTTCATGATGTTCGAAGGTGGGCGCTGCGACATGAGTTCCTGCTTCATGTAATCCATGTAGGGCGCTACATGCTGATAATAATGGTAATAACCCGGACAGAGATAGTTGAGACCGGAATCGCCATACTTATCTTTCATGAAGCGGTTCTTTGGGCATTCTCCATGACAGGCAAACTCCATGTCACACTCCTTGCACTGGCGGGGAAGAGAACTGTGTTTCAGACGGCTGAACTCCTGTTGCTGCTCACCATAAAGCATGTCGATGAGCGAATGGTCACGGATATTGCCCAACTTATACTCCGGAAAAACAAAGTGGTCGCAGGAATAAACATCGCCATTGTGCTCCATCACTCCCGCATGACCGCATTCCTTGGAATAAGCACAGATGCCGGGAGAAACACCCATCCAGTTTGCCAGCGTGCAGTCGAAAATCTCAACGAAGATTTTGCCCACATCCTTCCGAACCCATTCATCGAAAATTGCACTGAGAAAGTAGCCCCACTGCTCCGGCGTAACCGATGCCTCGCTCAGAGAAACCTCATCCTTGTCGGCAAGACTTGCCAGGGTACGGCTATCCTCATGTCGGGTCAGTCGCTCAACGATAGGTGTGAACTGCAGAAACTGACAGCCGTTTTCCTTGAAGAAGCGGTAGAACTCCAGCGGATGATTGGCATTATAGGCATTCACCACCGCCATCGCATTCCATTCTACCCCGTGTTTCTTCAGCAGTTTGATGCCTTGCATCACCTTCTTCCACGATGGTTTTCCCGCAGCCGTCAGCCGGTAATGGTCATGATCAGGCTGCGGACCATCGATAGAGATGCCTACCAGCCAATGGTTCTGGGCGAAAAACTCGCACCATTCATCGGTCAGCAACGTGCCGTTGGTCTGAATTACGTTGTCGATGCGCCTGCCTCCAGCATACTTTTGCTGTAGGGATAAAGCCTTGCGGTAGAAGTCGATGGAGCGCAGCAGAGGCTCGCCACCATGCCAGGTGAAGAGCACCTGGTTCATGGTTTGCGCCTCAATATATTCTCGGGTAAACTGTTCCAGCATCTCATCGCTCATCAGATGTCGCTGAGCAGTGGGATAGAGCTTGTTCTTCTCCAGATAATAACAGTATTTGCATGCCAGGTTGCAATGGGCACCCGCAGGCTTCAGCATTACATACAGTGGCTTGGCAAAGGGATTTGCTATGTTGTCGTTCATCATTTTTTCTTGAATCTAGTTGTAATCTCTATCTCTCTGTAACCGGGAGAGAAAATCAGAACTTTGGCAGCGTAATTTCGAAATCCTTGCTGTCTCGATGCTCCTTTCTGATGGCAGCTAGGAGTTCGGTAAGAATCTTAGGATGTTCTGCCGCCACATTATGGTCTTCGTGGATATCGGAAGCCAGATTATAGAGCCGCGGCTCGCCTTTTACTACCACCAGTTTCCAGTCGCCCTTTCTCACGCCAATCTGGTCGGTTTCGTGAAATTCCCAGTACAGGTAATCGTGATGTTTCTGCTCTGCATCCTTGCCTAGAAGAGTAGGAGCGATAGAGATTCCGTCGAAACCATCACCAGCCAACTTTCTGTTGGTATAACGCTTGGCAAAGTTTCTGATGCCAGCCAAATCGCAGAAAGTAGGCAGCAGGTCGTAAAAGGCAAACTGGGTATCGTTCACCGCTCCTGCCTTGATATGCTCAGGCCACCAGGCGATAAACGGTATGCGGATGCCGCCTTCGTAGCACTGGCGCTTCAGACCTTTCAACTTACCGTCACGACCGAAGAACTCTGGATCAGCACCACCTTCTTCATGCGGCCCGTTATCTGAAGTAAAGATGACAACGGTGTTCCTGTCGAGTCTCTTCTCCTTCAGCTTGACGAAGATTTCGCCCACATACTGGTCCAGTCGGGTAATCATTCCGGCAAACTGTGCATGGGTATGGACCGCAGCGTTGTATCTCGAATCTTCCCATCCGCCCCAGGTTTTATCGGTAAAGAACTGTTTCTGGTAATTCTCCAGTATGGAGTCTTCCGGCTGGGCTAGTTCGGCATGCGGCAGGGTATAGGTAAGGAATCCTACGAAAGGATGTTCCTTATCCTGTCTGTCAATCCATTCCAGTGCCTTGTCGTGGATGATGCGGGCAGAATACTGTTTGCGCTTGAAATAATCCTTGCCGAACATCGGATGCTGGATGTTCTGTTCCATCACCTCTCTTACCACCGCTGTATCTCCCATTGCACGACTGTAGCGGTTCAGAAAGTTAGGATAATAGAGATGAGCCTGAAACTGGCAGATATAGCCATAGAATTCGTCCACGCCACGCTTGTCGGGAGTAGAAGCTGAACCTTCATATCCGCCAGCCCATTTCCCGAATACGCCGGTTCTATATCCTTTGTCCTTCATGATTTCGGGCAGAATCTTATGCTGCGGGTCGTAAGGTTCCTGTCCTACGACAGAATACTCCTCGTTGTTGCCATATTTTACCATTGGCACACCTCTCCAGTATTCCTTGTTTCCACGCACATGTGTATGTCCCGTATGCTGACCCGTCATGAGGGTAGCTCTCGACGGAGCCGAGACGGGAGAACCGGCATAAGCCTGGGTGAATCTCATTCCCTCCTGTGCCATCCGGTCTATATTAGGCGTGTGGATATAAGGTTGGCCGTAACAAGCCAGATCGCCATATCCCATGTCGTCACACAGTATGAAGAGAATGTTGGGCGGGGTGTTTTGTTTTGCACAGAGCTGGGTAGGAAGGCACGCCAAACCTACCCCTGTAAGCCATATTGTCTTGTTCATATCAATATTATTTTGTTCGGTTTCTTTATTCATCTACCTTCAGATTCCTGCGATAGGTAGCGAGGAGTTTCTTCATTTCCTTTTCTACCTTCTGCATGCCAGGCTTGCCGTAGAGGTTGTGCAGCTCGTTCGGATCAACCTGGATATCATACAACTCGTAGTAGTCAATATCGGCATCATCGGTGATGTAGTTGATGGATTTGAGATATTCGAAACACCAGTTTTCTGAAGTTCCCGGTTGGCACTGATACTTGTTTTCTGGAACGGCTCTTTCACCACCCTTGCCGTAGAAATGAATCAGTTTGTAGCGCTCGGTTCTCACACCATCGTGCTTGCGTACCAGATGATAATTAGGGTAGTCATAATAATGGTAATACAGACTCTTACGCCATTTTCTTACAGGCTGTCCGGCAAACAATGGTTGGAGCGAAGTGCCCGGCATATAGGCAGGCTTCTTTAAGCCCGCCAGGTCGAGGAAGGTAGGAGCAAAGTCGATGTTCTGTACCATCTGGTTGCACTCGCTCTTAGGCTGGATATGCTTAGGATAGCTGATGATGAGCGGTGTATGGAATGATTCCTCATACATGAAACGCTTGTCAAACCAGCCGTGTTCGCCCATGTAGAATCCCTGGTCGGAGGTGTATACGATGATGGTATTATCCGTGAGATGATGCTCATCGAGATAAGTCAGGAGTCGGCCTACACTCTCATCCACCGAAGCAATCACTGCCATATAGTCGCGGATATAGTTCTGGTATTTCCATTCTACTAGTTCCTTACCCGTGAGATTCTTGCTCAGGAATTCTCTGTTTCTCGGCATGTAATAGGCATCAATAGCCTCGCGCTGCTGCGGTGTCATGCGGTTCATCTCTCCCATGAGTCCGGCATACGAGTCTCTGCCTTCCGGTGTAGAAGGGTCGTACATTTCGGGCACTTTCAGGTCGCGTACCATTTCCATATATTCACCGATAGTCATCTTCTGGGTGGATGCAGCCGAGCCTCGGGTCGCATAGTCGTCCCAGAAGGTTTCAGGTAGCGGGAAGTTTACTTTGCCGTATTTCCCAACATACTTGGTGCTAGGCATCCACAGACGGTGGGGTGCCTTATGATGAACCAGCAGACAGAATGGCTTGTTACTGTCTCTTTGGTCGAGGTATTCGATGGCATGGTCTGTGATGAGGTCGGTGGCATATCCCATTTCCTGCTTGTATTCTCCGTAATGGTCTGTTGATGCGAAGGTCGGGTTGTAATATTGTCCCTGGTCGTTGAGGATGTGATAGAAATCGAAACCTTTAGGGCGGCATGACATGTGCCATTTTCCCACTACTGCCGTCTCATAGCCTGCCTTCTGCAGCATTTCAGAGAAGAAGGTTTTGGTGGAATCGATGCCCTCTGCCAGCATGCGCTGTCCGTTCTGATGACTGTAGAGGCCGGTCATCAGGCAGGCACGGCTTGGTGTAGAAAGCGAGTTTTCAACGAAAGCCTCGTTGAATTTCATTCCCCTTTCTGCAAGTCGGTCGATATTTGGGGTAGGCGCCAGTTGGGAGATGGCACTGCCGTAGGCGCTGATAGCCTGTATGGCGTGGTCATCGCACATGATATACAGGATGTTTGGTTTTTCGCCTGTATTCTGGGCGAAGAGAGATAGCGGCAAGGCTTGAAGGGCAGCCATCGCCAGCAAAGATCGGTTGAAAGGTTGATAATTATTAGCCATAATGTTTTGTATTAAGTTATATCTTGCAAAGGTACGCTGAATATTCGTAATTACCAAAAATTTCGGGATATTTCTTAAGAGTATTTCTCTTATTCTTCATAAAGAAACAGTGCCCTTCCTGTTTCACGACAGAAAGGGCACACAACCTAGTCTATTCTCGTACATGATGTGTTGACATAACATAGAATAGTTGATTTCTTATGAATTGATTACTTAAAAAGTTTACCTCTTCAAGTTTGGGTTCTTCTCACCGTCGGTTGTTGGATATGGACAGTAAATTCTATCCTCAGACCAAGCACCCTTAACGGTAACGCTCTCCTTGGCAGTATATTCCTTGCCACCCTCTTTCGCAACAACGATAGGAGCATTGGCAACGCGATACTCGAAGTTCTTCTTGAGCTCGTCCATACGGAGCTCATCTGAACGGCGGGTAACCATAGATACCCAGTTACCTGCAACTTCCCATCCGTGTTCGATGTAGCAAGCCTCAGCAAGCTGGGCAGCGCTCATGTTGTCGATCTTTACGGTAGTTCCGTCGCCAAGTGTCACATTTTCAACATCTGTTACGGCACGGCTGCGAACCTGCTTCAAGCAGTTCTTAGCTTCTGTCAAGTCAGAGAGGCCTGCACGGGCTGCACTCTCAGCATACCAGAGGAGAACCTCTGAATAGCGGATGAGGTTATGACGGCGGTCATTAACCATACCCTTATAGTTGATTCCCATGTAATCGTATGGCTGTTTGAGCATATTACCCTTTTCGTCAGCATTGACAGTGAAGATAGTGAACATAGGGTGA